>Ga0214544_1009409_pt1 | contig 15347 bp, 8 predicted proteins | sample CNSS3metaG_FD_160074 | JGI IMG/M metagenome (GOLD analysis project Ga0214544, IMG submission 160074) | Root nodule microbial communities from cowpea collected in UCLA plant growth center, Los Angeles, California, USA - CNSS3 | ecosystem: Host-associated > Plants > Roots > Nodule | place: USA...
TAAAAATTTATGTAATATGTAATTATATACTAATTACTTATTTAATAATGTTATTATGTTAACATTTGTTGAGTAAATATTTCAAAAGAATTTGAAGTCATGCTACGTAAAACCTTTTTGAGTGCAACCCGGCTCACTTTATGGTGAGCCAAAAATTTTACAACCCGGCTCAACCCACCACGGGTTGGTGGGTTAAGTGGGTTGGTGAGCTAACTCACTTAAAAAAATATTTATTTATTTATTTTGAAGTATTCAAATACCTAAATAATTTTTTTAGCAACCCATGAGATGACAATCACAGTAAAATCAAGAACCAATGTCTTCATCATGCTCACCACCAATATGTGATGAATTGTTTCCAAGAAAGTATCATATAATCCAAGAAAACATGACTAATATTACACAATTTCTGTCATGCTATTCAACAAAATATCAATAAAAAAACTACACATTCTTTTCATGCTAATTTAGAAAAAAATGTTTATAAGAATGTTGCTTGTGTATTTACTATGAAGATTATAGTTAAAGATTAAAGTATCAAAGTATATAATTTGACAATCAAATTAATTAAACATTCAAAGTATTCAAATATTATTGAGTGACATTCTAGAATTTAAAAATATGAAATTATGAACCTATATAATTAGGAGTAGTAAATAATTATTAAAAAAATTAAAAAAAATTATAAAAAAAATGTTGATGGGTTAAGTGGGTCAACCCACCTCCAACCCGGCTCAAATAACTGAATCGGGTTGAATTCAACACACTTTTGAAAAAATTGAATTTTTCTCAACCTAACCCAGCTCAAACCCGTGGTGAGCCGAGTTGGCTCATAGGTTGAAACTCATTTTGACATCTCTATATAGATATTGTAAAACTATATATACTATATATATCGGAATACTATAAACTACGTATATTTTATAAATTTAGTTAAAACTTTAGTTAAGCCTTTATTTAGTTAATAACTTTAATTATTCTTTTACTTATTTATTTTAAATGTTTTAAATACAAATACAAATTAAAATATTTTGTTATAAATTATATTAATCAATACTAATATTTCATTATTTATTTGTTAAGTAAAGTACTAATTACTATTATTATATTTTTTATTTTAATTATTTGTTTATTTACTTATTTAAAATAATTACTTCTTCAAAATAAAAATAAATTTATTGAAAACCGAAATATGGACGACTAAAAGATTAAATTTTTTATTTAATTTCTTTGATTATTCCTTTATTTACAATAAAAAATTTACTTATTAATGTCTTTAATTACTTTTTTATTTATTACAATTATTTAAAATTTGAATATAAATTCTAATATTTTTAATAATAAAAAGCTCACTCATATTTTAAACCAAATAAAAGAGTAAATTTTTTATTTAATTTTTTTATTATTCACTTATTTACAACAATAAATTCTACTTATTTAATGCTTTAATTAAATTTTTAATTATTTCAAATTTCACATTTTTAAAATTTGAATCTGAATTGAAATATAATAATAATAATTTTATTAAGTTAATATTACTTATAATAATCGGTATTTATGCGTTTATTTCATTAAGGATTATTTTCTCATTATAATAATTGTTTTTATTTTAAATATTATTAGAATTTCTACAATATTTTTTTATAATTAAAGTACTAATTTTTATTGTTATGTTGTATACTTTAGTTATCGACGGATCTTTGTTGTAACATCCTATTTAAATAATATCCTTAATTTAAATGAAATGTCACACAGATAGAGGACAAGAAATAAATTCTGAGTATAACTACTACTCCTTACAATATTCAGAAAAAAGCTACAAGAAACCAAGGCACACCACGATCCCAGATACAAAGTATAATACAAGAACTTGACAGTAGTTATTAAAGTACTAAAGGACAAAATAGTACATGGGCCACAACCCTATAAGAAAGCCCAAGGCAGTAGAATCCAGCCCAAATGGGCTACACAGCGGAACCATCACCTCCCTGTTGACCTCGAGTACCTCTCGCATCTGCTCACATCAATAAATTGATGATCATCGCAAATGGAGAAGAATCACATACAAAGCAACCAAATAAGCAAAAAGGGTAAGCTCGAGCCGAAAATAGTTTTATCATGCAATCAAATACACTTTCATAGTCAATTATGCATACATCATCCAAGCATGTTATGACCTTCCAAACAATACACTAAGACTCGACACCATTTATCTGAATACGTATAATTTAGTCGGATTCAGTGAATGCTTGCACTTGTGGTGGAATTCCTTGCTCACCCCCGAGCTTTGTGTTACAATGTCTCAATCCCCCCACAAAAGGTTAGCCCTTAATTAATTTGAGGCCTACTACTCTCATCACAGGGGTCAGTCCACTCTATATGAGACTAACTGACTCCTTAGAGCGTCAAGATGCAACCTTATCTTGAATCCTTACTAAATTATATAGATGGGGCACTACCATGAACTCCCACTAACAGGGGTCATGGAATTACGTCCCGACCAACTGAGGCACCACCCTGAAATCTCACCTAGAGATTTCAAGGAATTACGCCCTAACCACATACAAATCAGATTTCTAATAAACACATCAAATCCTTTATCATGCCATAACCATGCTGATAATATATTCCATCCAATTATATCATATCTCAAGTTCATGCCAAAGCCCATGTCACTTTTATAACCAACCATCCCATTCAAGTTACATACCGAGATCTTCTCAAACCTATCATTTCTAAACCATAATTCAATTAACAAATGCATACTTAACCCATTCATGCTTTAACAGGATAATAAAACCATATAGTAAATCACCCATCAAAAACATGAGACAGAACATGCACTAAACAAACACTTGCGTCAGTCTCGCTCAAGCCAGGAACCGTCGCTCAAGCGAAAGGGTCCTTTCGCTCAAGCGACAGGCTCTCGCTTAGGTGAGACAGCCAATAGTAAGGATCACTGATTACGCAAGTTCTCGCTTAGGCGAGCCCTCCTTGCCTAAGCGAGACCACCCCTTGCCCAAAAGTGAGGCCCCTCGCTTGGGCTGAAACTATAGCAACAAGCCAAGGTCTCCATGCGATCTCGCTTAGGCGAGCCCTCCTCGCCTGAGCAAGACCACCCTTCGCCCAAAAGTGAGGCCCCTCTCCTGGGTTGAAACTATAACGACAAGCCAAGGTCTCCACGCGATCTCGCTGAGGCGAGCCCTTCTCGCTTGAGCGAGACATTGCCTCGCTCAAACAAGAGCTCTCCGCCTGAGCGAGAGCTCGAATGTGCACCTGGCTTGTTTCTGCAAGTCTCGCCTGGGCGAGACATGCTCGCTTGGGCGAGAGCGTCACTTTCTCACCACTGTTTCCCTGCACAACCACACATAGGAATCCAAGCCAACATACCAAGGCATTCCATGCATTCACAAAATCACACCAACCATAAAATCGTAAAAATAACAATAGGACAACCGAAAAATCAAAGTACACAAGCAAACCCTAGCTTCCCTTACCTGGAAATAGCTAGAAGAATACCCCGACCCCAAGCTAGTAAGTACGATGGACCTCGAAGCAGATTTACGAATTGGAAAAAGGTAGGACAGGTTCAAAAAGGGTTACTAGGGTGAAACCCTAACTAGAATCATGACCATAAAGCCAGAACAATGAAGGTACGGTTAGAGCATCAACTTACTTGAGTAGAAAATGGTTGAATGAACTTGAGGAATGAATGAGATCCAAAACCTTAGTAGAAAGTTGCAGCTGCTCTAGGAGTAGGAGATATCTGTTTTTCTGAAATGAGTTGGGAATGAGAGTGTTAGGGCAGATTAGGGTCTGGTTTCCCTTTGGACCAACCCTAGGCCCAACTAATTTGGGCAACCCAATTAGGGTAGAATAAAATTGGAGAAAATAGTGGGCCTTACATTTGTTGTGACCAAGGGCCATGACTCCAAATTTGTTTATATTTATATTAATTAATATATAATATTATTTTTTTAAAATTCATATTTTTAATGTGGTTTATGAATTTGATATTCTAAAAATTATTTATACATCTACAGTTATATATAAGGAAAAGTTTTTTTTGTCCACATCTATTTTTTAATTTTACCTTTTAAATACTTTTTAAATAAAAAAAATTATTTTATTAAGATCATCTTTTAAGTGATCATTTGTTTAATTTAACTATTTTTTTTATTTAATTATTTTTTTAAACTTAATCATTATAAATGAAAATTAATTATAGCAAAATTATAAAAATTATTTATATTTAATTTTATAATACTAACAATAATTATAATTTTATCATTTTTTATTGTCATAAAAAAAGTATATACAATGATTTTATTAATTTATATAAAAAGTTTGCAATTACTCTTTTGGTTGTTATTTTTGTTCAAAAATATCAAGTTGGTTCTCCAATTTTTTTTAGTCTTAATTTGGTTCCAATTTTTTGAAAAAAATGATTTTCTTTTTGTTAAATTTCTTGAATCGGATCAAGATTTTTTCATCAAAATTGAAGTTGTGAATAAAGATGGTTTTCTTTGTTGGTGTAATTGACATAATCCTAGTATACATTTTGATGAAAAATTATTGCTCTACTTCAAGAAATTTAACGAAAATGATCAAATTACATTAATTTTTTTAAAAATCGGAACAAAATTGAGAATAAAACCAAACTAGAGGACCAACTTGATATTATTGGATGAAAATATAGACTAAAAGAGTAATTCAACCAAAATATTGACACTCTCAAAATAATGGTAGAAGACCTACGATGATTGGTATATTCAGTTGTTTAAAATAATTACTTTTGAAAAATAATTAAAATAAATTCATTGCAACCGAAAGGTTTGTCTAATATTTTTAATAGCATGTTGATCGAACATATTTTTGAAACCATCCACATTTTTCAACAAATAGAAGATTAAATTTTATTTATTTAATTCCCTTATTTACGATTATAAATCTATTTAGTTAATGTCTTTACTTGTTTCTTTATATATTAAAAATTTTAAATTTTAAATTTTTAAATATTTAAAATTTGAATCCAGATTCAAATATTTTTAATAATAATAATAATAAAAGTTAAAATATTTTTAATAGTTAATAGTTAGTGGTTAATAGTTAATGGTTAATAGTTTATTGATAATTGAAAAACCCCTATATGTTACATATATATGTTACAACATGTAGTAAAATTTATTTTGCAAAAATCATCAATAATGAATAATAAGAACACTTAAATCAATTTGTAGACATAGTTATAACAGTTTTTATGGTATAAATAATTCTGACAAAGCACTCCAACAGATCATCATGTTTTGCATGCTTATTATTTAAGCTACAATGCGTACACTACAAGAAAATCCTCAATTAGAAATCAATTTTAGTTACTAAAAATAATTAGTCACTATAATGATCAATTTAGCGACTAGAGGAGCGTGGTCAGGCTTATCAAAATTTGAACTGAGATTTTCACAACCTCCAAAATCTAGTCATGGCCTTTCTTCCTCCTGATGCTCATGCTCGTCTTCAAGAACAACAGTCCAATCCAACACTGCCCAACAACAACCCACTCCAATCTAGCCCACTCCAGTCCAACCCACTCCAGTCCAACCCACCACAGTCTAGCCATAGTCCTAATAGCAAGAAGACCCTAAAGCTGAAGAAAATCATTCCAATGATTATGTAGACTATTAAGACTTCTTTCTATATTTAGTTTGTTATGTGTTGTTACATTACTTAAAGAACACACTGTACATTGTGACTGATGGATGTTTAAATTGTTTTATATTTTATATCCAGACATTTTAGAACATTGATGTTTGTGTGGTGTATGCAAACATATATAATATTGTATAATGGTTGTTTGGATTACTTGGTTAGAGTTATATATGATATTGGTAGGTTTGATTGTATCTGTGAGAGTTATATATGATATTGGAAAGTTTGATTGTATCTGTGAGACTACAGGTCTGATAATTATCTGAATTAGTGAAGTTGGAACTGCAAAATGCACCCAAAAATATTAGTGACAATATTGACGAATAATGTCATCGCCAAATTTGTCAGAAAATTACACGTCTTTCGCATCACATTACCGACGAATATATCCGTCGATAATTTCCGAAGGCCATGATCCGTCGATAATTACTGAAGGATTTTTTCGTTAGTAATTATCAACGGATTATGATCGTTGGTAATTAATGACGGTTATATCCGTCGGTAAGTATTACCTACACCATATTTACAGACAAATTGTTGTTCATCGTTAATCCGTCAAAAAATAAGTTTACCGACGGATAATATCCTGTTCCGACGAATTCCACCTGTCGGTAATAGATATTTTTTTTGTAGTGGAAGAAAGAAGAGTTTGAAGGTGTGTCTTAGGAGGAAGCATAAGACACTTATTTATAGTGGAGAAAGGGGTTGAAAAGATATCAATGGTAAGAAAAATTGATGTTGATATAAATACCAAATCAGAACAGTTGCACCAATAATGGCCAAAACCTTAAAAAGTAATGAGCAACACAACGGTCATATATTTTGCAATATATTAAACCACCGTTTTTACAACAATATTTAGTTTAGACTTTGCAACCGAAGACCAACAATTTCAAAACTGTGAGAATATTTTTACTTTTATTTTGAAACAATAGTTACAACCTTTTTCTTTTGTAAAAGAAAAAGGTTGTTTAAGTGACTATTGATTCCAATACATGTTAATATTTGCACAAACCTCATTAATGAGCTTCAGACATTCACTTTGTTTAAGTTACAATCTGCACATATTTGAAGTCTAACTGTTGGTATGAATTATAGTTTAAATATAACACATTGTAGCTTAAACAATACGCATGCAAAACATGGCGATCTGTTGGAGTGCTTTGTCAGAATTGTTTATACCATGAAAAGTGTTATAACTATGTCTGCAAATTGATTTTAAGTGTTCATATTATTCATTATTGATGATTTTCGGTAAAATAAATTTTAGTACATGTTGTAACATATATTGGTTATTTAACTATCAATAAACTATTAACCATTGACTATTAACTTTTAAAAACATTTTAACTGTTATGAAATAAAGCGAATAACAAAGAGGAATAATAAATAATTGAGAAGAAACAGAGAATAGGGAGCAATTCATATGTATTCTATTATTGATAGGAAGAGTCCTATTTATAGATACAACATGTACTTCATAAAGGAAACAAATCAACGTAGTTAATACAAATATTTACATAAAGAGTAATGAATCATATGAGTATCAATCATATGAGTAAATGTTCAAATCAATGGACAATCATTAATTCATAACACTCCCCCTTGAGTGTCCATTGATAAAAGAATGTGCCTCGTTAAAACCTTACTAGGAAAAACCCTTTGGGATAAAAAAATCTAGTGAAGGAAAAAGAGTACAACATTCTGTATTCTTTAATATAATATTGTTCATCACATATTCTATTTCTCCCCCTCATGTAAACTTACATCATTAAGGTGGCGAAGTCTGAACTTGTGAATCATTTGCTCAAAAGTTTTTCTTGGCAAAAACTTCATACATAGACCTGTCATATTTTCACATGAATGAATTTTTGGATATCTATATCATCCTTTCAATTGAACAATACACTATTGTCTTCATATATGGTTGTTGATTCCATCTTTGTCGGGGATAGTCACAAGTTTCTTGCACATGTTGAATTATAGACCTTAACCAAACATATTCACAACTTTCGTCGTAATTTTATATGATTAGACGATGTTGCTACTATGGTTTATTTCATATACCTTCATGAAACCATTGTGCTACCACATGTGAACAAACATCTTGTTTGTGATCAACCATTGTGACATTGTGAGAATATGTAAAATAACATGTATATGCATAACCCATTGGTCTGAATCTGAATCATTTGGATGGAATAAGGTCATATTCATAGTACCCTTAAAGTAATGAAGTATATGTTTTACTCCAAACCATTTTCTTCTTGTAGTTGAAGAACTGTATCTTGCTTAACAAATTTATAGCAAATGCAATATTAGATCGAGTATAATTAGCAAGATACATTAGTGTTTCTATGACACTAAGATATGGTGCTTCTGGACCAAGAAGATCTTCAACATTTTCTTGAGGTCTAAGAAGAGTTTTTATCAACATCTAACGACCTCACAACTATTGAAGTGCATAATGGATATGACTTGTCCATTTAGAACATTTTAAGCACCTTAATTATATAAGCCTCTTGACGTATAAAAAAACACCTTTATTTAAATACTCGATTTCTAATTTCAAATAAGACTTTGCCCTTCAAAGATCATTCATCTCAAATTCTTCTTTGAGTAATCAATTGTCTTTGTGAGCTCATTAGGAGTTCCAACGATGTTTATGTCATCTACATAAATAATAATTATGGCAAATTCATTTTTGGATCTTTTCATATAAATACAAGAACAAATAGGATCATTTGTATATCCTTCTTTTCATAAGTACTCAATAAGACAGTTATGCCACACACGTCCTGATTGCTTTAATCAATAAAAGAGCATGTTCAATTTTATTGAATAACCCTCTTTAGAATTTGTCTTGTTGGGAAAATAAAATCCTTCAGGGATTTTCATATAAATATGATTCTCAAAAGAACCGTACGAATAGGTTGTAACATCATCCATTAGATGTAAATGCAAATCTTGTTGTGCAACTAGGATAATTGAATATTGCAATCACTAGTGCAGATTATTCTTTTTAACTCGCCTTATATGCCTCGGTTATCAAAAAACCGAAGCATATAATGGCGCGGTGGCATTTTTACAATTCCACCCAACTTTTATGCCTCGGTTCACTGAACACCCCAAGCCAAAAACGGTGTTATGCTTCGGTTGATAAAAAATCGGTGCCAAAACTAGCATATGCCTTGGTTGCGGAGAATCGAAACCAAAAACTCACATATTTGGCCTCGGGTGATTGACAACCGGTGCCAAAATGCGTGTCCTTTTTTCTTTTTCTTCTTCCCTGCCGCAATCTCCATTTCTCTAAACAACTCCATTTCTCTCTTCTCTCTCCCTACAACCTAGCCTTCCACCGTCACTAGTTCTGCAACCTACCCCTCCACCATCACTGGTTCGCTAGTTCGCTGCCGTCGTTGGTTCGCTGCACCTCCATTTTAGAGTTTGTTGAAAAGGGTGACTGAAATGCAAAGTGGAAGAGGGGCTGAAACCAAAGGACTCAAACGTTGGCAGATCTGGGCACGTTGGCGATGTTGGACCAAAGTCAGGAAGCAAAAGCTGTGCTAACCAGATCTTGAACGATTAAAGGGATGGAAGGAATCTGGTGTGTGACGTAGAAGCTTTGTGCAGTGAGGAGCAGAGAAATTATGGTAATAAACGGAAGCACCAACAACATTTTTCTACTGGAGAATGTCCATGGCACCGAGGAAGAAGACGATGGGTGAAACAGTGGACCAGTCGGCGTTCTCTGCGCTGTACCCAGCCAAGAGCTTCCTTATGGGATAAATATGGGTGAGTTCATCATACCTATGAATCAGTGCAGTAGGGTCTGGACCATGTTCGAGAAGTGTGAAGGAGATTGTGAACGGAGATTCAACTTGTGTGGTTAAGCGAAGTGTGGATGAGGACAAAAACTGCGTTCCTGTTCCGATTTAATTTGGATATTGCCGATTTCCATCGTGCTCTCGAAGAACTTACCACAACTGCATTGGTGTTCCAAAAAAATGTCTCTTGTGGCCTCGGTTCTTACGTTACCCGAGGCAGAAAAAGTACTTTATGGCTTCGGTTAACATCCGAGGCCAAAAGTCATACCTTTTGGCCTCACCCCAATATGCCTCGGTTCTAAAACTGAGGCAGAATAACAAAAACAACCGCGGTCAAAAGCCCTTACTGCACTGGTGAATGTTGTTGCATTCAGTACTAGTAGATATGTTTTTTCATAAATCAATACAAGGTTTTGTGAACTACCTTGAGCAACCAATTTTTTTATATCTAACAATTTCATCATTCTTAATTTGATTTTTGCAAAAAAATCCATATGTACCCAACGAGTTTCACAACTTCAGGTGTGTGAACTATACGTCTAAAAACCTTTCGTTTAGCAAGCAAATATAATTATGCTTCTTTGCATATTTTCATTTTGGTCAATCTTTTCTTTGCTGACAATCTTCAATGATCATTGCTTATTGATCCTCATTGTCATTCATAGTATTCATCGCTATGTTATAAGTAAAAGTTTCGTCAATGTTAACTTCATTTTGGTTCCATATTATATGATTCATGACATAATTTATTGAGATCTCATCATTTTTAACAATTTCAGGTACTTGAGGTTCTTTTGAAACCGAACCATTAATTATGTCAAATGAATCTTTTGGGATTTCAACCTTTTCGATTTGGTCATTTTGCATTTTAGCTCCCTTTCTCATTCAAGAGTCTTTATCTTTGGAATCAATAGGTCTACCACACTTCAAGCGTGTCTTTGGAAGGGACCAGATAGTGGGAAATGGAAAGATGGGGAGGATGGGATATTCTCGGTAAAAACAGCCTATAATGCTTTGCAAAGTAATGTTGAGGAAGAAGAGAATAAAGAGCTTAAAATATTATGGAACACAAGAGTAACCCCAAAGGCTTAAATACTAGGTTGGAGGGTATTCTTGGATAATTTACCAACGAAGGATAACCTACTAAAGAGGGGGGTCCAACTACAACATAGTCTTTGCAACTTGTGTAATGCACACGAAGAGACTGCAGAGCATTTATTTCTCTCATGTAAGGTGTCCCAAGTCGTGTGGAATATGTGCGACAGGTGGTTGGGATTGAGTACTATGCACCATATCAAACCTAAAGTTAACTTTCAACATTTTCACCTTTTTGACCTCAATAGTAGACAAAATCTAGCTTGGCAAGGAATGTGGTTAGCTATTATAGGAGAAATTTGGAACCATAGGAATGGGGTGATCTTTAAGCATAGAAAAGTTGACCCCATAGAAATCTTTAGTCATGCTCAAATGGTAGCTTGGGTGTGGATGAAGCACAAGATTCCAGCTGTGATGTTCTCATATAGCGATTGGTATCTGCATACTTGTTTAAAATCATTGTGATATGGTAATGTTGTGTGTTTCAGTGTATTTCAGGGTGATAAGTAACCAAATGAAGGTTCCTCAAGCAAGGATGAAGATAACTTTTAATATTAAAGGGGAATAGTATAGAGGCATTGCCTATTTATAAAGGAAACCCAAAGCAAGTATCCAAGGCATAAGGCTGATGCACGAGTGGCTGAAGGCAAAAAGGATAACTGAGATGCTACACTCTGGGTATACTATGAACGACAAAGAAATTTTCCAATAGTTGGATCTGATATAACAATGCAAAAGTTATGGAGCTCGACGCATTATAAATATAAAGGGACACTAGGCTACCATTCAAACAATTGGTCTAGGCTGTTTGGCAGAATATGCCAGGTCTAAACATAATGGGGCATATATATTGCTTGCTTTCCTGTTCGTGATACACAAAATTGGGTCCTGCAGCAATTGATTTTGATTCTAACATCTCTTTTGCTAGTGTTATAGTGCTAAGTTAGAGCATCAAATTATATAAAATATTTTGTATAAGGGTTAGAGCACTCCTTAAGTACTTTTTTTAATTAAAATTCATTCTTTGCTGATAAAAAAAAACTACATCAAGTGCTCAAATGTTATATCACTCACTTTTCCCTTTTAATATTTTTCCTTAAAGGTTTTTTGGCAACTCCTCAAAGATCTTGTGATGTATTACCACATAATCATTTATGATAAACCAGCATGGAATCAGTCTTTAAGTAAACCTCACTTACAAAGGTAGCACTTAGGGAAAAATACTTGATTGATCGGAGAATTTAGTAAATGCTAACAAAAATAAGTAAGCAAAATTAATACATAAAAGTATAGGTTAGTTGTACACAAAATATAGATTATAATTCTTTATGTGTACCTATCTCATTGCACATTTTTGCTTTTGTGCTTAGTGGTACACAACTCATCAAGCTCTTCACTATATAACAAAGTAAATCCTCCAAAATTACTATTAGCCATTCATATTCTTCCGGAATTTAGTTTGTGGTGCACAAACAAAACAATTTAAAACTGTTATCAATTCCTTCAATCCACCGTCAATTTTGTATGATAGTTTCATGAATTCAAATTTACTTGCACTCAAAAAGTTCTTATATGTAGCATGACTTCAAATTCTTTTGAAATATTTACTCAACAAATGTTAACATAATAACATAATTAAATAAGTAATTAGTAAATAATTACATATTACATAAAATTTTTAAAACTAGACCTTATCTTGATGCTCCATAGTTTCTGCAACGACTTTTCTATTAATGTGGTAGTATCCATGTGAAAAACCTTCTTTATTTGTGTGCTAGAATCTTATGGAAAAACAAAAGAATGGTCGAATCTATTTCATCATTTACACAAAGGTTCATCTTATAGTTGAAAAAAAAAACATAACAACATAACAAATATATATATATATATATATATATATATATATATATATATATATATATTAATATTAGAGTATAAGAAAAAGACCAAGAAGAACAATAATGTTGGAAATAATTATAGTGAAGTATCTTGGAGTGACCTTTATCACATGCTTGTTACACTTTTCACAAAATAAAAATTAAAAAAAAAAAAAAAACATTTTTGAGTCTGAGATACTGCATTAAGGCATGGAGCAAAAACATTAGATATTATAAAAATTTCAAACATGGACTTCTGTGTTTATTCAAATCCATAGCAAACTACAACTGCACAACCTTAGCAACTGGTTCTCCTTTTCAGGATTAGGAGATTGAACTTATTATGTATGTTGACCATTTGAAACCAGAGAAGATGAAAAGATTTATGCCCAATGCTTTTTTTAGCGAAATAGAAATTTGGAATTGTCAGCTTTGTAGACGTGCATTTTTTGGAATTTAATTTTATTTTTAGTATCTTGCAGTAAGAATTATTTTAGATCTGCTTTTCAATATTTTTTTGAAATATTTTTTGTGTGGATACATGACAGTATTGTTGATTTCCTTTTTGAGCTAAACATTTGATTGTTTTTAAATTAATTTTCTTTGTTGTGAAATTTGGTTTGTTTATTTGTCAAAACATTCTATGTGGTATTTTTTGTTCGTTTCATTTGTATAATAAATAGATAAATAGATTTGTATAATAAATAGATACTTTAACAAGCTTAGCTAAAAGTGAATGAGAGCCGATAGATAAGCTAGTAGTGATGGAGAAAGAAATACTTGGTTCAACTAGAAGTGATTTGGTAAAAGAGTACTCAAAGGGATAGTTTAGAATGATTACAAGTTCAAACAATACTCAAGCGATCAGTTAAGAGTGATTATGAATCCAAACAATTTTGTGTCATACTTTATAATATTAGTTTGCTTAATAAAAGTTAATTAGTTGAATGAAAATGAGATGTAATTTATATGATAAGATAAACTAATATAAAAATATGACATATATGTATCTATCTAAGTATCTTTTTATTTATTTTACATATTATTATCATGTTAACAAACTCAGAAGAAAAAACATTACACAACAACTTAAAACGAAAATTTTCTTAACAAGTAAATCAGTCGTTATGAAACAAAAACCTTTTCAATTATTTACTTGATAAATATAAAACCATTTATAAATATTAATCAATAGATGGTGTAAAATATTTCAAAGTACAATTCAATTCCTTCTTATATTTTTTTTTCTGTTTTCAAGATTAAATGTCATGTATTGAAAGCATAAAAGAAGTAAATATTTACTTAAAAATTAGGTTTGATATACATCCTTCTTCTTTTCTCACTTTTCGTCCAGCCATGGCGAGTATGAAATGTGATGAATCTTTCGGAGATGGGGTAAGGTAGAGGAGATGTTTATATCTAAGAGACTCAATCAAAGAGGTCATCGATTTGGATTTGTGAGATTCTCAGGTATTCTGAATCTCGCGGTACTCGAAAAACAATTGGATAATATTTGGATCGGCAACATTAAGATCCATGTTAATAAACAACGGTATTGCCGACTTGAGAACACTTCTTTTGGGCCGAATGGAAAAACTAAAGTAGAATGAAACATGAACGCGAAAAGGAGCATGAGTCTGAAAAAGGTATGAAGGAGAAAAACAGATGGAAAAACTTACGTGCAAGCCTTAAAATGGACACTAAAGGAGAATAATAAGTTCAAGAAGGGAAGCATGGAGACACTACAAAAAAGTTTAATTTTAGTAGGGGGTTTATTACTTGGGGTTGTAATAATCTGATGAAGGCGTGACTAACCATGAGACCTCCATAGAAGCATCCTCAAGAAGGATCACTAGAAGCATGTCTAGAGGGGAGTCTTCTATTCCATCCCTAAGTTGGTTTTTAGTTGACTAATTTTGGTTGACTTGTTGACTTTGACCAAAGTTGACCCTTGACCAAGATTAGCTTAACTTAAACCAACATGCTAATCCTTGTTTGTCTTGTTTTTGTAGGTCATTAAAGAAAGTAGAGCATGCTAGGTGGCGCATGTGGATGATGTGGAGGAGAGAGAGAAAAGCATAAAGCACAAAGTAAAAGCAAAAGTAGACATGTACCTTGTTTCCTTTTGCCTTTTTGGTTTATTCCTTTGAAGGCTACTTGGTCTCCTTCCTCTTCTGGCCTAGAATCCTCATGGAAATGCATCCACCAACCAAGAGCTCTCATTTTGGTCGTGTGGCATTCTAGCATAGGAAATTAGGGTTTGCCAGTTGATCCATTTCATGTTTATGTTTTTGCTAAATGACCCCTATGGACTTCTATTTAAATGGGGATCCTTGTCTTGTAAAAGGGTTGATCATTTGATGTTATAAACCTTGTGTTTCAACCATCCAAAAACTATGAGTTCTCCTTCCATGAAGTGAACTCACCTTTGCCTTATCTTGCTTGCAAGTGGCGGCACCATCACTCATCTCTAGGGTTTTGATGAAGGATTATGTTGTTTTCTTTTAAGATTATTGAATATGGTGTGAGTTGATTAAGAAAACTAAGTACAATTCCCACTGGACATTAAGATAGCAAGCTATCTAGATGTGAAGGTTTCTTTCATAAAGATCAAGAGAAGAAGATCATGGATTGATTCAAAACAAAAAGGAAATAGAAAGCACATAAACCAAAGAAAACCAAGAACAATTAAAGGAAGTAGAAAACATAAATTGGAAAGGAAAGAAATGGTAAAAATGTGAGAAGCACGCCACTACAAGGCTAGGCTAGAAGCCATGGCAACCTTGAAGATGAGTGGATGTGTGCCGCCACTTGCTATGCAAGATAAGGCTTAAAAGTA
>Ga0214544_1009410_pt1 | contig 15343 bp, 6 predicted proteins | sample CNSS3metaG_FD_160074 | JGI IMG/M metagenome (GOLD analysis project Ga0214544, IMG submission 160074) | Root nodule microbial communities from cowpea collected in UCLA plant growth center, Los Angeles, California, USA - CNSS3 | ecosystem: Host-associated > Plants > Roots > Nodule | place: USA...
GGCCACAGAATGAGTCGCCAGCAATGTACACCTCATTTGAGAGAAATTCCGGATGATCAATTAGCCACTACACACAATTTCAACATCACTGTCATAGACTATTCCACTTATCATGTTCATTTTTCTATGTTGGAACCGTAGAAAAGTGTAAGTTATTCTGAGTCAATTAAGTTTCTCAGTTTTCGAAATTAGTAAATTTAGTCTTCATTTTACTTTTTTTTTCCTGAATACATAATTATTTTAGGTACAGAGAAATACAGCGGAAAGTGTATCAAATTTGATAGACTTTATATGAAATGCTTGATTTGTTAAATTTCCAAATATAACTAAAACCACAGACACTTTAAGCCAGTGAAAATTTAAGATGGGAGTGGTGTACCTTCCTAAGAAATTGATGAGCATGGCGAACTAGCTTGGAGACATTTTGATTAACAGCAAGTTCTGTTTTGGGATAAGAGAAGCCTGTACCCGCTGGCAGATCCACAAATATGATGCTACTTACCTAACCAACAAAACCATAAACAGTTTAATCAAACACAAATTTAAACAGTATAGTTCAGCTTATGTTTATTTGGATAAAAAAATTTATACTAATAACAAAGAAAGTTGTAAAAGGATTAAGTACATAGCAAATAAATGTTATCAACCTTTGTCCATGATTGTGGCTTCAGTCTCAAATTAGGTAAGCTCCCATTGTATTCCTGGTTTTCAAAAGACAGTGGACCTGCAAACCCAGCCAGATTTAACCGTGTAACAATTAATAAGAAAGATGATAATCATATGTAATTTCTTTAATGCAAGATTCCAAGAAATTATGACATATATTTCCATTAAAAAATTGATAATAAAGAATATAAAGAGTTATAAGAAACAGTCCAATATAATAGGCGATCTAACTGATAAAACAAATTTGACATAAAAAAATCTCCATCCGGTTAGTCAAGTTAAATTTTAAAAACTCATTTGGACAATATTTTACTTATTTTTTCCGATAATAATATTTTTTCTTTATGATAATATGTTAAAATAGATCAGAAAAATAGATGATGAAATACAGAGAGTGTAAAAATATCGGAAGTGTAATTACGAAGTAACAATTATGAGGAGAAAATGATCACCTATTTCAAAAACTAACCCAGAAAAAGCGGAGCAACCTGGTCCCCCAGTTAGCCAAAGAAGAAGAGGGTCCCCTTTGGGGTCATTCTCCGACTCAATAAAATAATAGAATAGTTCTGCACTCTCCTCTGCTTCACTTTCTCCCACTTCCACATACCTGATTCCATTTCCATCACATCTATTTACTCTAAATTTTCAATGAATAATTGAAAAGCACGAATGACCTAAATGGAGAATCATGGTTAGCTTACCCAGTTTGAAGTAGAAAAGGAAGGGGTCCATGGAAGCCAGGAAGGAAGCGCACTATGGAGTGAGACGTTGCAAAGTTTGATGAAAGAAGGAAGAGAAGAAGGAGAAGCAGAAGGCCTCTGTAATCCATAACCGCCATAGAGATAGTGCAATCAGAGTTTGTTTCTTGTCTCACATTGCTTTTCTACACACTTATCAATTCCGTATGGAGTTTCATCTTCTCTAACAGGGACGGATTCAACAATGCTATTTATGAAGCTGACCTCTTTTATTTACTTACAAAATTAATATATATGAAAAATGTAATTTTAATTACTCTTATCTTTTTTTTATTATTACAAAATAATGGCATTTGAATAAAACGTTTGAATATAATTCACTTTTTATGTTATTTTTCTTTTTCAAGTGTTTTAAATTTTCTAAAAAATATATATATTTGCAAAGCTTTGAAATGTTTCTCATGTATTATGACAACTGCGTGATGGTTTTTGTTTTATGGTGGAGATAGGAGGAAAAAAAGTATTTTTGAAGGAAGACATGGCTTAAAATTTTGGAGTAAAGAAAATTGGATTAGATACTCTAAAATTGTGGAGGTAAAAAAAAGTTGGATTGATAATTGAAAAAAAAAATGGACTGATAATTGTTGGTTATTTTTGGTCTACCAAATTAATCTCTTTATATTTATCTTTTAACTTCTACAATTTTGCACCAAAATTTAGAACAAGAAACAAAAAAGTTTAATCAAACAGGTTCATGGACCGCCTTGACCAATGTGATTTGGTCATGCCAAGTTACTCTACTTTTTCTGGACAATTTTGATACTTTAGTAGTGAGATTTGACAACTTTATAATACATTACTGGCATGAACCCGTGTATATGCTCGGGCTTCTTTTTTTTTTTTTATTGTTGTATATATTTTTGTCTCTATGTTATTGTTGTCTTTATGCTATTGTTGTTGTAATTATTATTTTTAATTATTATATATTATATTAGTTAAAAAGTAAATTAAATTATTGTTATTATTGGTATAATTAATATGATGATGAAAATATGATAAAAATTGAAAAAAGTAGGAAGGAGAAATTTAGAAAGGTGGAAGCTGATCTATATTTCATATAGTATGAGATTAAGCATTTAGTTTTGACAACTTTATAATACATTATATTATGATACAGGTGATGATACACAAACACTCGATTTTTCATTTAACTTCATTTTAACTAGAGATAATAAATAAATTTGTTTTTTTGGGTATTTTTCAAATTTATTCTCATTTTGACGAAAAATCTCTGTATTTATTGAGTATGGGTATAGATACATAGAATTTCCTACTTTTTCAATTAGATATGGGATGCCTACATATCCCTGTCATAATATTCGTCTTCGTCATATATCTGTTCCCGTTTAAATTATTAAAATATTCACAATTAATTAAGTAACCTTATATATATATTTTTAATTTTTTTATTTCTTCTAATTATTTGGTTGTCATGAAATTCATTCGCATCTCCAATATATTTTTCATCTTATCATATCATTTATGTAATTATGTTAAAATGATGTATGTTAATTAAAAAATGTTTATGTCTCACATTTGAATATTTCTATTATTTTTTATTATTTTTATTTATTGTATATTTTTCTTTCACATGATAATGTTTTACTCTCAATTTAAGTGTTTAATAGCATAAATATTTCATTTACTAGGTAATTTAAAAAAAAAAATTACTTATTATTATTCATTTTTTTTTCATTTGAATAACTCTTTTGTTTCGCTAAAACAATTTTCATTATTTCTCAATCATTAAGTATGTATGTTGATGTTTGAAAAGTTTTTTATATCTCTAAGGTATTTCTCATCTTATCATACATTTAATTATACATTTGTTTTGCTTTGTACGATTTTTTTAAATAGCCTCTCAAATTTTTTTCTAAGATATACATTTGTTAATTTTTTAATATTTTTATTTGTTGTTTATTTTCATCATATAATAATATTATTTCGATATATTTTATATAATTTTTTTTTCTAACTCATTATCAATCACGATATAATTTTTTCACTATAATTGTATAAATAACTTTTATTTACCATAATATAAAATTTTAATGTAATTGCCATGAATATTTTTTTATCACCATCCAACATATACTAGAGTTCAAAAGATACAATATCTATAATTTTATTATTATGATTATTATTTGTTCTTTGCATCCTTTTGATCAAGTGATATATTATAACTTTTATTAGTGTATAAAAAAATAGATCATTGAAATTTAAAAAATTGAAGTAAACAAACATTTAAAATATATTTTAAATTGAATATTTTTTTTCCTCTTATGTTTTTTTCTTAAATATTTTTAAATTTTATTAACTAGATTTCATAATGTTTGTAAATTTAATAAATGTTTTGGTTATCATGAAATTTTATTTGGTATTCTAATATAAAATGAAAACAATTATAATTTATTTCAAAGTATTTGATATCGAATAAACAATCATCCTCCTAATATTGAACATTTGATAATTATGTTTCCTTCACCACAGTTTTTTATCATTTTATAAAAAAATAATTAAAATTAGACTTAAATATACATTTGATCCCTATTTTCGTCAAAATTATTCAATTTGGTCTCTATTCGCTATGTGATCAATTTGATTCTCATTTTTGTAAAATTTCATTCAATCAAGTCCATGTAGCAAATGACGTTAAAATTGGTTAATAACACATGATAACATCGAACTGTTTGGGATACGTGTCAAAATGGGAGCACAAACACTTTGTTTTTTAATTATAAATTTATTTCAATATATATTTACTAATAAATATTTAAAATATATTTAATTATATATATTTTTTATTTTTAATTGATTAATTAATATTTATAATTAAATAAATTAAAATAACTATTATATTTAAATGTTAACCTATTTTATTGTAACTAATAATTAAATTTTAATTCATAAGCGTTAATGATTTAAGAGTTTTCACAATTTTAAATGTAATTTTATTGAAAATGTTTTATTTATCAAATATTGTTCTATAAAATTATTTAAAAAATTACTGAATTTTTTTATTTTTATTTAGATCAAATATTTTACTTATTATTATTATGCATAAAATTATTTTAATATTAATCGGAAAGTTTTCCGTCGATATTAATTGATGGCAAAATTTCGCTCAAACTAATTACCCCTTGAGTCAATTAAATTATTTTTATCAACTAAAATAAACCTAGAATGTTTCATGTCAAATGAGAATTTTAAAAAATTAGATGGAATATTCAAAGAAATCAAACGTGTTTATTTTATAAAGAAGAGGATAGTTCATTATCCATAATTTAAACTAATGAAACCAAATCAAATTGAAAAAATAACAAAGATATGACTACTAAACTACCAACGTCCATCCAAAGTTGGTTTGTTTGGACTAATAGGCTGATACAGCCATATTCATATTAAAAAGTCGGTTGAAATCTTGAAATATAGTATTAATTGGATTCACCAACTTTCTTTTATTTATTTTTTTCCCCTTAATTAGAAAGGTCTTGAAAAAAAAAATTGTTTCTTGTTTGATTGATAATTTGGAATATGGAAGCTGTTTCTTACTATCCCGTTGGTTACGTGATGGAGGTAAACATTTATTTTTGGAACTTAAATCTAAACCATTGTTTTTTTCATTATCTAACTTTGTAAAACTACCAATTTAATCACTTTCACTTACAATTACCATCAATTTAATTATTAAATTTATAAAATATACTCTTTTTATTTTTGCTAAGTATAGCATTTTTTTTATAGTTTTTAAACATTAGTTATGTCTTCATCATTTATAGTACAAAAATAAAAAAAAATAACTACAAAATCTTATGTATATTTTTTTATTAAAGTTAAAAAATGTATTATATTTATAAGTATTTCCAAAAAATATTTATTCAAAATTTTACGTAATAATGAAATTTACAATTAAAAGTCGTAGTAAACAGAAGTTTATAAAATATAAAAATATACAGTTTTGTTTAAGTTAAAAAATAAAGAAATCGGGCAAAACTCCATCAATTATGAGATTTGATGTGCGTTTTACTCCATTTATATGAAAGAAAAAAAAAAGTTTTGTTTTTTAATTCAGGAAAATAAAAAAAAGAGTTAAAACCATTGACTTGTGAGTTGTCCCCAGCAATGAATTGGGTAGATTTAATAATTAATTTAGTATGATCGACCACTATAATAAATAAAATCGAATTGATTCATATTAAAACCTAGTCCCAGTAATTTATTGACCCCAATTAATTGAGCCTTTAGAACATCCCTGTCCAAAAATCAATGATGCATTTATCCTTAATGCATACTCAGTGCTCGTGCTTGTGCTTCCTCGCCTCTCACCAACTTTCATTACTCTTATTCCATTTGTTATTTTCTCCTTCTTACAGTTATTTAAATCTTAATCATTTAAAAATTGAATCCACTTATACTCTTGAAAGACTATCTAATTTATGCTCGGAGACCAAAAGTTATTCAAAATTATCGATGTAATCTAACAATTTTTTTTCGTTTATTAGAAATCAAACTCATCGTCTTAGCTTTGATCATACTAATTATTAGGATCGAACATAAGAGTGACAATTAGGACTTGGTTTGTCGGGCAATCCGTAGACCCACATAAGTTTGCAATCCGCGCGAATCGGTCCGCAAGCCCACATAAAAAAAAACTTGTACATTCAAAATTTTATCATAAAAATTAAAAAAAGTGGGTCAGCCTACGAGCCCGCGGGCCAAGTACGAAGCAGGGTGGGCTAGTGATTGCAGCCCACATAAATTGTGTGGGACGGGGCAGACCAGCCCGCGATGTGCGGACCTTATGCGAGCTGGACCTAAATGGGTCGAACCGACCTACATTGCCACCCGTAAATACTTACCACTAAACCAAAAACTATAGTCAAGACATAACTCTTTTTACTTAACAATATAACAACTCAAACTTCATTATTCAATTATAATATGATTTATTTAAATTTTGTTACAGAATAATGTAACTTATAACACGAAATATGCTTTTAAATATCAACCAAAATCTGAAAAAGATGCAATTCTTAAGTTCTAGTTGATATAACGAAAATAAATAATTTTTAGGGTGATAATTGTTTGGAGGACACAATCCCTAATTATTTTATTTAAAATAATATATTATAAACAATAGGATTGTTTTAATGAACTTATTTAAAAATAATAATATATCGATTGCTGTTTCTAAATGTTTGTTAAAGAAATTTAAACTAGATATGATTTACAGTTAGGTACAGTTTTTCATTTCGTCACACTTCTTTTGTTTCATTCTAACTAAATTGACTCCTTCTTCCTCGGAGGTACTATCCCTCATTAAAGACACACATTAATAACAAAAATTCTCTTTTGCCGTCTACTGCATGCCAGATATACTATAGTTTTAAAATTACTACCGCATCAACTATTTTAAAATTGTCAAGCAAAAATATATATTAAAGTGCTTCGTTTTTTAAGACATATTTATTTAATTAATATGTCATATAAAAATTATTCGAGTATATTCAACCATAAATTAGGTGAAAATATAAACATTTTTACCATGTATAGAAATGTTATATTGAAGATAATAAAGTAAAAAGCGACTTTACATGGAACCGTCCCCTTCAAAGCAGTCCCTACCACCCACAACGAAAAACCAAACCACAACAAATTCCGATCAAACCTAACCTCAATCAAATTACCAGAATGTATTAATCAATTATCTTTCTCTGGAGAAGAATCCAAAGAAATCAACACCTACTTTAATTTCAGATCCAAAAGTGTGTACGCACTTCACTTCACAGTACACCACTTGTTTTTGCAACAGCGTAGCTTCTACTTCTGGGATACGATTTGGGAAGGGTGCCAACATCTCCTTCAGACAAATCATAAGGCGTGTCCTCGTCGATCCGGCCCATGCCAACGCTCGTGGACTTCGGAAGCCCATTAGAGGAAAGGGGCCGGGCTTGGGCCTGGGCCTGGGCCTGCTGTTTCAGAACCAAATCGACGTCGATTCTGTTGCCCAAGGTTCTGGCAGAAGCCGCTCTCATAAGCTCCGCGAAATCCTCGTTGTCGGAGCGTGACGTGGCAACACTGTAGCTTCTGGGGAGAGCCTCGAATCTGCCAGCAGCATCGACGGGGTTGCTGTAGTTCATGTTGTGACCACACTGTGTTATGCTTCTGACGTAAGCATCCCTCGCTTTGCCCAAGACTCTGAAAGGCGTGGTTATGATCCACACCAACTTGTTCTGCTTCTGCTCCTTGCCCTTTCTCATGGTTTTCGAAGTCACTCACACGATCTTCAAACAAATTGCGATGGAGGTGTTTTTCGTTTCTGGGGTGCAAGAGGGGAATTATGATTTTTGTAGTGGTGATTGAGAGACAGAGGGTGTTAAAGAAAAACGAAAGGAAGGTGGGTGTGAAACTGTGAATAGCGCGCACGGACTTTTTCAGAGCACACCGTATCAGAAAACAAAAGAGATAAGAACAAAGGCGTGGAAGTTGGAACGTGTTGGCCTAAATTCTCGTTTTTATAATCATAATGAAGTTGTTCAATTATTACGGAAGTTTTTTTTTATTTATTTTTTTCATAATAGTAAAAGGTGGCTTGGCTTCTATTTGAAGGACCGCTATCATTTTCAACTCTCGGCACCATAATTTGACTCGTTTTATATAACAATACACGCGTAAAACCTACATATATTTGGCTTGTTTTTATAAAAATGGAGAACAAAAATGTAATGAATAAATAAAATAATAATAAAAAATCGAAAAAGAGAGAAAAAGTATGCATATAGTAATCGTATATAAAACATATTCCTCTCGCAAGCTTGGTTGAAGAGTGCGTAAATGCTTATAATTGGTTTAATTACTATCATGTTGTTATATAAACTTTGGTAATAACTACCGTGAATTAATATAATTATTGAATTCATCACACGTGTCGGTACACGCTGTATACTTTTCTTTAACGTAATAAAAAACATAACACCAGTAGTGATATGAGAGCGTCAAGCCTCGGTCAAGAAATGTAATGAATCAAATAACGTAGCACTTCCACTGATCGTTATTCTAAATAATAATTAAAAAATGTTGGTTGAATAAATAAATAGGGCATTTTGTACTTACATTCTGTTAGGAAGGATTGACGATGTTAATAATAAAAAAGAATAATGTTGAAAATTATAAGTTAGACACGTATATAACAAAGTAGACCAGGTCTGACGGGGAAGAAGAAGAAAAGTATTTGCATGTAAGTATGCATTGGCGGTTTTAATAATTGAGAAAGTGAAAAGATGGACAGCAGTTTTAACATTCATGGTGTGAGAAAGTGCAGTAAAAAGGAAAAGAAAGAAATATGGAGATGAAATGGAGAGACATGTGGCGGAAGATGAGCATTATTAATAGTGTTGACTATTTTAGTTTTTGTGGTTACAGGTAGGGGAAGAAAAACAAATCCAAACAGAGGATCCCTCTGCTTTAAATTAAAGAGAAGGAGTGCACACTTTAGACACTACTAAGGATGTAAAAAAATAAATACGAATTGTAATGCAAACAAAATGAATATTGTAATTTGATATTTGGAAAAATGAGTACGAAAATATTTTATACCAGTATATTAACGTGGCGGATACGAATATTATAATATCTGGATACATGTATCAGTTATACTTTAATTTAAATTAAAAAAAAATTAAAACATTGATTTTGAATGAATTATTTTTTATTAATTGATTTATTTTTTTTTAAACTGTCATTTAACACTGTTAAAATTAGTTATTTTGACTTTATTTAAAATTTATAAATGCTATATTTTTATTTTATTTAAATTTATGGTTAATATATATTGTTAAATATATTTTTTTTGTAAATACCGTGGGAGTACATGTGGATATTAAAAGAATATGCGGATAGCCGCATAACAGATACTCGCACAAATATGAAAACGGATACGGGACAAATATTTAACCGGCAATTAGGAAATTAATATTCGTCCCCTACCCGTCCCTTCAAAATCCCTACTCACAACTTGTATGTGTTTATCCTATGAAATAAATAATATATATATATATATATATATATATATATATATATATATATATATATTCTTAATACCATGTACTACTATAAACATATGACTCTAAATAATTTAATTCTGGATACATTTACCATTCTTGCAAATTTTAAAAAGCTTTAAATACATTTTTTACCAATTTTCATTAAGTTTTGTCAAATCAGTCCTAATTTTATTTTTGTGTTGAAATATGTTCAAATTTTCGTCAATTTTGTTCAATTTAATCATTTTTTTCAAGCACCGTTTAAATCATTAATAACCATGAACAGTGATTGTCACGTGTCACTTAGTGATTTTTTTGATTTCTTTTATTTTTTTTAATCTTTTAGTTTTTTTTTTTTAATTTTTAATTTTTTTTAATGTACACGTGTCAACTCAACAACGTGTCACGTGTCATAGTCAATGTTTTATTTTCAATTTGATCCTTATATTTTTTATTTTTATTCAATTTAGTCCTAATTGTGTTTAAAATTGACCAAATTTATCCCTGTCGAAGATAAGACCAAATTTAATTTTTTATATAAAAGTTGTAATGATGTGAATTTTAATATATTAAACCAAAAAATTTAATAAAAAAATCTGAATTTTAATATAAAAAATAAATTTGGTTTTAATTTGGAGAGGGAGCAAAATTAGTTCATGTTAACAAAATGGCTTAATTATCATTTTGGTCCCCTAATTTGTTGGGTTGGTTCATTTTGGTCCACTTATTATTTTTTGGTTCAACTTGGTCCTCTAATTCTTTAAAAGGTTCAAGTTGGTCCCTGCCGTTAAGTCAACTTTAACATCGTCTCCTTGACTTGCCACATATCATTTTGTGAATTTTCAATTTTTTTTAATTTTTTTCTTTTTTAATTTATTAAAAAAAAAATAAACTGCCACGTGTCACCTTATGGTTGTGACACGTGTCAATTTGAGATTTTTTATTTAAAACATGTACTGCCACGTGGCAGGTCACGATTGTGCCACGTGTCAAGCTAACATTGGTTGTTTTCAATTTAGTCCCTCTATTTACAAAATTGAAAATTCCACAAAATGACATGTGACATATACGGAGATGGTGTTAAAGTTGACTTAACGGCAGAGACCAAATTGAACACTTTAAAGAATTAGAGGACCAAATTGAACCAAAAAATAATAAGGGGACCAAAATGAACCAACTCAACAAATTAGGAAACCAAAATGATAATTAAGCCTAACAAAATTTATGATTAAATTGAACCAAAATAACAAATATAGGGACCAAATTGAATATAAAACATTGACTCTGACACATGACATACTACTGCGTTGACACATGAACATTTACAAGAAATTAAAAAAATTAAAAAAATAAAAAATAAAAAAATCACAAGATGACACATAAGTGTCACTGTTTATAGCCGTTAATGATTAAAACGATGTTAAATAAAAAGAATAAAATTAATAAAAATTAAAACCTATCTATCTGAGCACAAAAATAAAATTATGAGTGATTTGATAAGACTGGACATAAATTGGAACAAGAAGTATTTTAACCTTTTAATAATAATTAAATTGACATAACACCACTAAAGTTCATTATAACATCTCATTCATTTAAATAGCATGCATAAGTTTTTGAAAATGTCACTTATTATTTAATCAACAAAAGTCTCACTCAACCACGAAAACAACAAAGGTAAGTTTTAGTTCTTTGTTTCATATTTTATCAAACCAATTATAACAACTCACAATCCTTTCAAAATTCAATGTAAACCTATATCAAATTCAACAGAACCACTAATGATTTTAACTAAGTGATCACTTAACACTCAATCCAATGTTTAATATCAAATTAAATTAAAAGTTATCTCACTTATAAAAAATGAACTTACTTAGTTTGACACTTGACTCAAAACTTAGTTTTAAACATGCACTAATTATTTCATCCAACCACAATCTAGCGATAACCATTCAGTATTATGTAAACATTCTCAAAATGATAATTTACTTTCTAAGATTGTTTACACATAAATCAACACAATAAAAATTCAGATTCACTTACCTAAAAGTGACTTACACTTAAAAAAAGGAAGAAAGTGGAAAGGTATAACACACCAAAGACCTAAGATAACATAAATAATAACAAAATTTTAATCAAAGGCTAAATTTATTAGGAGCAATACCAAACATTAAAAAAATATTTTTTTAAATGCATAAACATTTAATCAAAATAAAAAATATGATCAAGATAGACTGCTTAAAATCTAAGAAGAGAAAAAAAAAATAGAATCTTCAAATATTTTATCATATATTAAGTATTTTGTTTTAGAAACACAAAACTACAAAAGTTAATGCCAACTTAACAATGACTAATATCAATTTATTTTGTTTTAGAAACACAAAACTACAAAAGTTAATGCCAACTTAACAATGACTAATAACAATCTATTTACAATAAAAACTGCATAAATAAAAACTCACAAACACTTGCAATTCTAAAAAAAAAATGGAAAAGCTTACCTAACCTTCACGAAGTTTTCATCATGCAACATTTCTTCACCCACCATTTACTTCCACCAACTTCATCTATACAGATTTAAAAAATGAGATACTTAGACCACATTTCTTATAACATACAAATTTTGTTGCTGTTTCCTATAATAAAATATTTGATGTCTTCCACAAAAAACAAAGTACATTTCTAAAATATTTAAACTCCAATGGTATCTTATCAAAGCAATTATTTTATACACTGTATAATCATTTAATAGTCTTTTTGCTAAAGGGTCACTAAATCACAGAAAAAAAGAGGGAGCATCTAAGATATTTATGAAATTAGTGATAATATAACATTTACTTCATTTATTTATTTATTTTATTGAATTTTTAATATTGAATTTCTTATATTTTAGAATCTTTTATTTTGTAAATATGATTGCAAATTAATTTCAAAAAAATAATCTAATACTATTATATGATTTGCAACGTAAGTTGGTATTATCCAATCTGTTTGAAAGATTATTTTTATCTTGATGTCTCTTTTTTTTATCTTGATGTTTCCTTGCTTTGCAAAGTAGGAATCTAATAGTTTATATTCCTTGATTTTAATAAAAAGTCATCATATAAATTAATTTTATCGAAAACTTAAATAAAAATATATTCATTTTAACAATATCAATAAAATCATAGAGTTTATGAGAGAAATATCAAATAAAATCTATTAATAAAATAAGGAGCTTATCACAAAATATCTAGGCAGTATTATAAGGCGAACCGTATATAAATATAATAATAAATAAAAATTGAACATAATATCATGCATTAAACTATTTAATTTCATTTTACAGTATACAATATTTGTATAGCTATGAATTTAAATAGAGTCACAGTCACTCATGAATTTTCTATGTGTCATGATAGTGAAAATTGTCAAACATACTCATTTTCAAATCTGATTTCATATATTATTTTACTATAGATTCAGTACTAAATCTTAATAACCAATAATATTAACCCCATAGTTAGAGATTAAGTTCCATGTTACAGTTTTACAGAACAAATCCTATCTTAATCCGTTTGACGAGAAAACCCAAACCCAAAGTAAAAGACCTAAGATTGTAACAAAACACACCAATTCAACATAATCTCCCAAAACTGTGAACAATGTCAACACTGTCATCCAAACACTCCCTTACCAATCCCACACCCACCACCGTTTTCTTCCTTTTCTTCGCCCTCCAAATTTCAACCATTCTCGCCGGCAGCCCCCACGTCATCAATTTCCGCTCCCCGAACCTCTTCCCGGAAGGGCTAGCGTGGGATCCCACAGGGCAACACTTCCTGGTCGGATCCCTCCGCCACCGCACCATCTCCGCGATCTCCGACGCAGGGGTGGTAGAAACCCTAGTCTCCGACCCCTCCCTTCCGGAAAACGTCACCATCTTGGGCCTCGCCGTGGACTCCCGCAACAACCGCGTCCTGGCGGCGCTCCACGCTGGGGCCCCTTTACCTCCGTTCAACGCGCTCGCCGCCTACGACCTCCGCTCCGGCCGCCGCCTCTTCCTTTCTGCCCTCCCCTCTGCAGAAGGCGACGAGAAACGCGCCATCGCGAACGACGTCGCAGTGGACTTCAAAGGTAACGCGTATGTGACGAACTCGGTGGGAAACTACATCTGGAAGGTCAGCGAAAAGGGAGAAGCCTGGATCTTTTCAAATTCCGCAAGATTCACCGAACACCCAGTGATCATCGACGAGAAGTTCAGCTCCTGCGGCCTAAACGGTTTGGTTTACAACGGCAAGGGTTATCTCCTGGTGGTTCAGAGCAACACGGGGAAGATGTTCAAGGTGGACGAGGATGACGGCGTGGCGAGACTTGTGCTCCTTAACGAGGATCTCGTGGGTGCGGACGGCGTGGCTTTGAGGAACGACGGCGTGGTTTTGGTGGTGTCGTTGAAGAGGGTGTGGTTGGTGAAGAGCAACGACGGGTGGAGCCAGGGTGTGGTGTTTGACAAAATTGACCTTGATGATGAGGGTTTTCCCACTTCGATTGTGGTGCGGGAGAGAGAGAGGGCTTACGTGCTGCACGGGCGCGTGATGGAGGGCATTCTGGGGAATTGGAGTGAGAGTTTTAAGATTGAGGAGGTGAGGTCTCCGAGGGAGGGTGAGTCGGAGAATGTTTGGATGTATGTGATGGTTGGAATAGGTTTGGCTTATTTCTTGTTTTGGAGGTTTCAGATGAAGCAGCTCGTCAACAACATGAACAAGAAGATCAATTGAACTAACTACTCTTTTCTACTTCCCTTTCACTGCACCATTGTAAGCACGGATGTAATTTCAAGAATAGATTTCCAAGTTTGCTTATTTAAAGACAAGGATTCATTGTTCAAGTGGGGAATAAATTTAGCACATTATATTATGGAGTCTGATACTTCAAACCTCATCAGAAGTTATAGATGTTTTAAATATATAGCATGCACAATTTGCTTTTTCTGTCAAATTTCTTGATATGTTTTTAGTTAACCTAAACTATCCAGAAATACAAGGATTTTTAAGCTAGTGATTTTGTATCCTAGCTTAATTCATGTAGTGTTGGTGGACATGTAAACACTTTGTTTTCTATCTTAATTTGCTTTTGGTCATGCCCCTTTCTTTTATGTTCATCTTCAGATAAAATATTTAACAAGAAAATGAAAAATAACATATTTGATTTGAATTTCCAGTATTTTTTTTAATTTGGAAAGGGCTTTCAATGCTCGGGTCTTCTTTTTTCTCTGCTCGGTTTTTCCAGTGTTATTTTCTTTCTTTATAGTAAGATGACCTTTTGTTTTCTGTGTTTCTTCTATCCCTTATGTGGCTTGAGGTGCTGAATCCTCCAGTGGATAAGGAATGTTTTGGTGTCCCACAATTTACTGAATTTAGTAAAGGTTACTTACTCTTTCGGATACTAAATATATATGGGGGCTTCTCCGTGCATCTCCAATGATGCACCTCCAATGATTTCTCCTGTACCTTTAAAATTTACTTTAATTCCATCTTTGTCCATGGTTAAAAAATAAATTACTGTTTTTTTACCGCAGTGCACCCCAAATACTCGTGCCTCACCGCACTGTACCTCCAAAAGCAGATTCCCTACACGCTCTGCACCCCCTGCACTTGGAATCTTTGACCTAAGTTTTTTTTTACCTTTGTTTTTTTAAGGTGCAGGGCCTCCATCCTCCACACACTGTCCCCTTCTCCCTCTTCTCCCACACAACAGCACCCACCTTCTCCTACTTGGAATCCGTTTGAGTTTTTTTTTTCTATAGGAAACGGATTGTGAAATCCGTTTCCTTTTTATTTATTTTTTTTCAAAAACGGATTGTGAAATCCGTTTAGTTTTTTTTTTTTTTGGGAACGG
>Ga0214544_1009413_pt1 | contig 15341 bp, 13 predicted proteins | sample CNSS3metaG_FD_160074 | JGI IMG/M metagenome (GOLD analysis project Ga0214544, IMG submission 160074) | Root nodule microbial communities from cowpea collected in UCLA plant growth center, Los Angeles, California, USA - CNSS3 | ecosystem: Host-associated > Plants > Roots > Nodule | place: USA...
TCCGACGCAACACGCAGCGCGAGATCCTTTTGGTCCGCGGTGCAAACGACGAAGGCCCGGCGACAGCCCAACCGCTCCAACTCTGGCGCGACCTCGCGTGCCCTCCCGGAACCGAACAGCACACGCGCCGGATTCGAGACGTAAGCGAAAGGAGAGATGCCCGTCACGGCTAGAGCGTTGCCCCACGAAGCCATGCGGCACCGCGACCATAGAGCTGTTCGACCTGTTCGCCCTTGAGGCCGGGCATATCCGGTTTAACGGTGTAACCAATGCGGGTCTGCATATAGGCGAGATGACGGTAGCCTTCGGGAAAGCGAGCGAGCAAGGCGGGGTCGAGTTCCAGCTTCGCCGCTGGCGAGACCGGATCGATTCTATCTTTCTCATAGATCGGCTGCCTCAGCACGATGCCCCAGCGATTGTCCCGCTTTTCCAGGAAATCATAAAAGCGGCCGGTGCAGACGACATCGCAGGTAACACCTTCCACATCGCCGCGCTGAGAGATTGTCATTTTGGTCTGCGAGATAGCGCGGCTTCCGCTGACCTCAATCGATATTCCACCGAGGAAATGCAGGATGCTGACGCCACGCGCCCAGCCCTCCTGGCTCACCAGGATGAACTCGTCGCCGCTTCCTTGAAACCAGGTTGCCATCATGCGTCCGTCACGATGCCACACCTGTCGAAATCGCTCCCAATCGCCAGCGTCGCGCCAAACGACCCAGTTCTCGAGCAAATCGCGTATCTGTCGGCGATCTGCCAACTGTTCGTCTGATTTCACTGCGGCATCCATGCCAAGTCACCATGTTCTTAAATGTGAACATGTTCTTGTACATGCACAAGGCGACGGATGTCAATCCTAGCGGGCGTCGAGTTCCGATCGCGCCGCCCGCGGGTTTACGAGGAGTTGCCGCAACAGATCATCCCGGGTCTGGATCAGTGCCTGTTCTGCTCTACGCTGCATTTCCGGATTAAATCGCGAGGCCGGAATTGCGACGTTGATTGCGCCCAGCGGTTCTCCGGCCGGATCGAGCACCGGAACTCCTATGCCGACGATTCCCGGGGTCCACTCTTCGAGCGAATATGCGATGCCTTTGGCACGGATTTTTTCGATCTCCTGACGCAGGACCTTGACCGAGTGAATTGTTTTTGGGGTCGCCCGCTCAAACTGCACGCGGCCAAGATATTCTTTCTGAAAGCTGCTCGGCATGTGGGCCAAAATTGCTTTCCCCCCGGAGGTCGCATAAAGCGGCGCCAAATCACCTAGTCGCATATGGGTGACCAATCTGTGCGGTCCGAGAACTGTCGCCGCGACCTCAGCCTCATCGCCCCTGAGAAGATTTAGCGCGCTACTTTCGCCGGTCTTATTCGTTAGCTCCGCCAAGAACGCTTCGGACTGGGTCGCCAGGTCGCGCACCCGTCCCGCGCTCTGCGCCAGACGAAGCAGTGCTTCGCCCAACCGGTATCCACGCCCGTTTGCCGTGACTTCGACATAACCGCGGGCAATCAGATTCTTCAGTAGCTGGGAGAGGCTGCTTTTCGGAATCCGCAATAAGTCCGCAATTTCGCTGTGCGACATTTCGCGTCCCGCATGGGACAACAGCTCGAAAAGATCGAGCACGCGATCGGCGGACTTGACTGCCGCCAGTCCCGTATCAGACATCAAGGACATCTCCAGTTCACATATGTGAACTAATCTGTCATTTTGCCCTGTCTGTCAACGCGATGCTGCTGGCGCCACGCAGGAGCACGCAACCCACCGACGACCCGGACCCTGCTAACCAGCCGCCGGCGCTCCGGCTACCAGATGCTCGCTAAAGAACTCGATTTGAGCGTCCAGTTGAAAGAGCATCACGGCTTCACCGAGCTGGATCTCGCATCCCCGCGCCCTCGCCTGGTCCAGAAACGACGTCACCCGCGGCTTCATGACTACATCGGCCACCAGCATCTGCGACGACAGCAGCGCGGGGTCCAGAGGCAGAGGGTCATCGGGTCTCATACCGAGGGGCGTGGCATTCACCACCAGGCGAGCCCCGCGGGGATCAGGCGTATCGGCCGCGGTTACAGGGTAATCGGCCCGGCTCAACCGCTTGACGAGCGCGCTGGCACGGTCAGGGGAGACATCGAAGACGCGTACCACTGCGCCAGCCATAGCCAGTTCCGCAGCGACCGCGCAGCCGGCGCCGCCAGCTCCGATCACGAAGGCGCTCTGGCCTTCCGGATTGAAACCACGGTGTGTAAGCCCTCGCATGAAGCCTACGCCATCGAGAATGTCGCCACTCCAGGAGCTATCCGCTTCGCGACGCGCGACATTGATAGCACCGACCAAGCGCGCGCGCTCGGAGCAGTGGTCAACCAGCTCAGCCATTGGAACCTTGTGCGGCACCGTGATGACCAAACCGTCGAGGTTTCTGATCAGCTTCAGGCAGCCGAACGCGATTGGCAAGACGACGGCCGGCACATGCAGTGGTACCAGGGCTGCGTTGAGGCCCGCGTGGCGCAGGCGCTGCGTCATTGGAGCAGGAGCGCGCACCTGCGACACGGGATCGCCGATCAGCCCCAAGATGCGCATCTCACCGTTGGGAAACTCGTTGCCCGGATCTATTTCTCCCGATGCCATGGCCGAGGATTCAATGCCAGCCATAGCGATGCAACTCTCGCAGAGCGTCGGCCATATCGGCATCTGGTGTTTCGGAGATCAATTCCACGATGCTCGTCCCCGAGAAATTGATCTCGCGAAGTGCCCGCGCGACCGCGCCGAAATCAACGGCAGATCGTCCGATCGGAGCGTGGTCCCATTTGCTGCGGCTCGCGTCGGAAAGATGGACTTGGCACAACCAGCGGCCAGCAGTCCGGATGGCTTGGGTCTGGTCTTCGCCGACAAACTCTCCATTGGCGACGTCATAGGCGATTCCAAGATGATCGCTGCCAAACGCATCCAGGAACGTCACCATCTGCTTCACGGTTGGCATCGAGCTCATATGGTGGTTTTCAAGGATCAGGCGCACGCCCGCGCGCTCGGCGTGCGGAAGAAGTATCTCGAGACCGGCCTTCAACCAGCCATGCGCCGCTTCGAGTGGCGGCGGCACGAAGTTAGCGCGTCTGCCCGGAACTACAACGATCATCGGCACGCCGATCTCTTCGCAAAGGTCAATGACGTTGAGAAACTGCTGAACCGAGTAGTCGCGCATCTGTGGTGTAACACTGCAAAGATTTTGATCGGTGCTCGGTAAATTCAGTGAATCGAAGCTCAGGCCTTCGCTGGCGAGGAAGGTACGAAGCGCGCGACGCTGAGCAAGATCGATATCATATGGCCAAAGATGTGGTGGGATCGTGAGGACGTCAAAGCAACTGTAGCCCAGGGCCTTCAGCCGCCGAAGAGCTGCTTCCAGGCCGCATGTCTGCAGATAGGTCCAAGTGCTGGCGCCAAGACGAAGAGTTTCCACGTAAGCTGACCTTTCAATGCGTCGGGGCGCATTGCGCCCACGGAGCGACGAAGTCCATCATTTGTCGACAGAGGCCCAATTACGCGGTGTCGCGCTTCAAGGAAGCCTCGAGAAACGGCACGATCTTTTCAATGACCGCTTCCGGCGCCTGCTCCGGCAAAAGATGTCCGCAGGCAATATCGAATCCGCTCACGTCATCTGCCCAGCGGCGCCAGACATCGGCTGCCGTCAGCACCCCGGTTTCCATCCCGCTGGCAACGAGGCGTTCGTCGGCCCAAAGCACCATGACGGGACAGGCAATCTTGCGCCCCGCTGCCCGATCAGCCGCGTCATGATCGAGATCGGTGTCGTAGGCGGAGCGATAGTCCTCGATCATCGCTTGACGGACCGACTTTTCCCGAAACGCTTCGCGATAGTCGGCCACGGCAGCGGGATGCAGCTTCTCGATTCCACCTGCCATCTGGTTCAATGTGGCCTCAAGAAAGGCATCAGGATCCGCCGCCAGCATCCGCTCCGGCAAATCGCCCGGTTGAAGAAACAGAAACCAGTGAAATGCGCCCTTGGCGAATTGCCGGTCGACCGCGGGCCATACATCCAGCGTCGGCACGACGGCGAGCGAACAATAAGCACTCACACGGTCTGGATGGTCGAGCGCAAGCCGATAGCCGACACGCGCGCCGCGATCGTGTCCAACAACGGCAAAGCGATCGTGCCCGAAGGACCGCATCATCGCGACGAGCTCCGCGCCCACTGCTCGCTTGTGCCATGGCCCCGCATCCAGAACTCGGCTCTTCCCGTAGCCCGGGAGATCGGGTGCCACGACGGTATAACGCTTCGCCAACGCTGGCGCGACATCGTGCCAGGTGGCGTGGCTTTCAGGGTAACCATGGAGCAGAAGGAGCGGTGGTCCCTCTCCGCCTGTTACGCCCGCAAAGCGCACGCGCGAGGTTTGGCGATCGAGCGGTGAAAAACCTTCGAACAGATGCGGGGCTCGGCTCATCTTGATCAGTCTCGCTTGGAACAGGTTTTCGCTTTGGCTTGCCTCGGCCGAGAAAGTCATCGAAATGCACGAATGAAGGTCAGAAGGTCATCCGCTAGCAGTTCTGGTTCTTCGGTCGCCATGAAGTGGCCGCCACGCGGCAGGACGCTCCAGCGTGAAATCTCAAACTGCCGGCGGGCAAAGGATTCGGGCGGAATGCCACCGATCTCCGCGGCCGAGAGGTAGAAGCCAACGGGCACCTTGACCTGCGCTCCATCTACCCTTGCGCCGGGCGGCCAGTCGTAGACAAAATATGGCAGGAACGATGTGGCGATCGTATTGGTGATCCAGTAGAGCGTGGCATGGCCGAGGATGACGTCCATGACTTCAGGGCTCGAGAGATGCAGTTTATCGCTCCAGGAAGACCATTTCTCACCCAACCATGCGATGAGCCCTGCGGGGGAATCGCTCAGGCCATAGGCAAGACTGAGCGGTTTGGTTTGCTGAACATGCATGTAGCCGCCTTCCATGGCGGCCCATTGGTTGCGTGCGTCGAGGTACGCCTGTTCGTCCGGCGTCGCGGCGGCTTCGCCCGGCAGCGCCACCCGGAGCGCGTTCGAACTGACATGAATAGCCCGCACGCGTTGCGCATGCTGCACGCCCAGCCAGGACGTCACCCGCGCCCCGACATCGCCACCACTGGCGAAGAACCGCTCATACCCAAGCGAGGTCATCACACGCGCCCACCGGTCGGCAATCGCGGCGCCGGTATATCCGCCAAGACCACTGGTTGGGGACGAGAAGCCGAACCCGGGCAGCGAGGGGATAACCAGATGGCAGGCATCTTCGGCTCGCCCTCCAAACCGCTCTGGTTGGGTCAGGCGCTCAATTAACGGGACGATCTCCAAGAAGGTACTGGGCCAGCCGTGGGTTATGATGACGGGCACTGCGTGGGGATGCGGACTTCGAACATGGACAAGATGGACGCTCACATCCTCTATGGTGAGGAACTCATGAGGCAACGCGTCGATGCGCTGCCGCCAGGCGGCGAAGTCGAAATCATTGGCCCAATGTCGGACCAGGCGCCCGGCATCCTCTGAGCTCAAGCCGAGCGACCGATCGTCACCAGAATCATAGGACGGCCAGCGCGTAGCAAGAAGCCGAGCACGCAGATCGGTGATTTTCCCAACGAGCGATGGGGTGATGATCGCGGTCATTTGAACCCCGCCTCTTCCAGTAACCGCCTCGTCCTTGACATTGCCAGGTTTGCACGTGCCGCCGGCGCCAAACCACTCCGCTGCTCGTTAGGCGCCTCGATGGCGATCGGTGTGTCCGGGGGGAAGGCTCTTATAAAATCAGCGAGCCAAAGGCCGCCTTCGCCCGGATAAAGCCGCTCTCCCCGGGCCTCGGAACGCACTCCTTCAGGCGCCGGAGGGACGGCTGGCGCATCGCACAGATGCATGTATGAGAACAGCGCCGGATCATATTGCGCCAGATCCGCAGGGGTGCCGCCTGAACGGCTCAGATGCAAGGCGTCCACCAACACTCCGGCATTTGCAGGCCCGACGTCTTTCAGCAATGCTATTGCTTCCGCCAGCGAGCGAATTTCAGAGTACGGGAGGAATTCCAACATTACCCGTATTCCCCTGATGTTGGCCGCTGCGCACAATCGGGAAAGGTTATCCGCAAGACGACCGCGATCAGGATCGCGCCCCGCCACAACGACGTACTTGGCGTTCAGTTCGACTGCGACATCGAGAGCGGGCTCCAGCGCGGTGACATCGCTTTCAGCCGAAAGCCAGATCGCCTCCACATCGAATATCCTGAGACCCGTGTCCGCGAGCCGGCTTTTGATGCGTCGCATCATGTCGGGATCGCCGATGATCGGGACGATATGATCGGTCGGGAACGGCGCCACGATGCGTAGCCCGACCGCGTCATACCCCCCGACCTGCGCGGCCTCGATCAGCGTGATAGGGTCAGCGTCAATGACCGTGAAGTGAGCTAGAGAAAGAAGTGGCATACTTGATCCTTGAGGATGGGAGCCGACCAGGTACGGCTTCGCTCACTGTTCGCTCAGAACAATCGTCCGGCCTGACGCTGCCGCGTCCTTCACGGCCAGCGTCGCCTGGAGCGTACGGACCCCATCGAGACCCGACACAAGCGGAGCTTCCTCGCGGCGTATCACTCGGGCGAAATGTTCGATCTGGCGGAGATAAGTGTCACCGCTTTCAGCCATCAGCGTCTCTGCATTGAGATCGCTCCGCCAGCCGGGCTCGACCGTGCCGTGATAATTGTAGTACTGGAGCGTCGGAAGCGTCACGGAGCCTTCCGTCCCGGCAAATACATGCGAACTGACCTTCTGCCGCTTCATCCGGTCCGACGTTCCCAGCATCAGATCGAATTCGCCCGAAGCCAGATCCCACGAGAACGGGGTAACGGCGGTATCCGAGACGCTGATCGTTGCTATGGCGCCGCTGTGGAACTGCAAGAGCACCGCAGCAGTGTCCTCAACGGGGAACCCGCGCACCGCATTCGAACTCAGGGCCTGAAGCGAGCGGATCTCACCAAAAATAAAGCGAATCAGGTCAATCTCGTGAATGAGGTTGATCAGGATGGGTCCGCCACCGGCCTGCCGTCGCCAATCAAGATCGAAATAGCTCGCCGTCTTCAGTTGATTGTACATGACCGTCGCTGTGACCGGTCGTCCAATGAGCCCGTCACCAATGGCCTGACGCACACGCTGCACGGCGGTATTGTGACGGCGATGGTGGCCGACCAGAACCGGCACATTCCGCGCCTCCGCTACCCTGCACATTCCGCGAGCGGCCTCGACTTCATCGGCCACAGGCTTCTCGACCAAGACCGGGATGCCTCGTTCGATACAGGCGAGCGAAACCGGCACATGCTGCGCGTTCGGAACAGCCACAACCACGCCGTCCAGCTTCTCCCTCTCCAGCATATCGCGGTAGTCCGCATAGGCAGGTACGTTTTCGGCGCGAGCGAACTCGAGGGCCGAGGGCGTAGGATCAGAAATGGCAACCAGTGTCGTCTCCGAGGACTCCCGGATTACCTTCCAATGTGCTTTTCCGATCGTGCCAAGGCCGACGATGCCGATACGCACTGAAGCCATTTAACCTCTCCTTACCTAATTACGCGATTGCTTGCCTGGCGACCGGAGCCGACGCGTCATCCTGGACGACACCGAGCAGCCTTGCTTGAAGTGCATGGTCTTCCGCCAATGTCCAAGCCGCTCCTTCAAATGCGACCGCGCCATTGACGAGCACGTACGCCCTGTCGACGATGGTCAGCACGGTTTCGGCATGATGCTCCACCACGATCATCGCAATTTTCCCGCGGAGCTTGACGAGCGCCTCCATCACTTCACTAACAACCGCCGGTGCGAGGCCCTCGAACGGCTCGTCGAGCAAGATCAGCTTGCTTGGAACAACGAGCGCACGGGCAATGGCCACCATCTGGCGTTCACCTCCGGACAGGTCCTCCGCCCTCGCCTTTTGGCGGGTCCGAAGGCGCGGAAATAGCTCGAACACCTCCGCGAGGGCGATGCCGCCCGGGCGCATCGCGAGTTGAAGATTCTCCAAAACAGTCAGGTTCGGAAACAGACGGCGGCCTTCGGGAACGAGCGAAATACCAAGCCTGTTGATTTGATACGGCTTCAATCCGTTGAGTGTCGCACCGTTGAATGTGACTGTACCTGCGCTCGACGGTAAGCTACCCGTGAGCGCTCGAAGCAGGGTCGTCTTGCCGACACCGTTGCGGCCGAGAAGCGCGACCGCTTCACCTTCATGAATCGCCAGGTCCACCCCGGAGAGCACCGTGCTTCCAAAATAGCCCGCTGCTACGCCCTGGGCATTCAGCAGCCGGGCCCCCGAGACGTGGGTGAGTCGCTCGGCCGTTGGTCGCGCTTGCGCCTCGCTTCCCCTGCTGGAGCCCAGATAGGCTGCAACAACCTCCGGATTTTTGGCCACGTCTGCTGGCTTACCATCCGCGATAATGCGTCCCTGATGCAGAACCGAGATACGGTCCGAGATGGCCAATACTCTGTCGATGTCGTGTTCGATGAGCAGCACAGCATGCTTTTCAGAGAGCTTCTTGATCAAGTCGGCGACAACGACCCGGTCGGCCTCCGCCAGACCAGCAAGCGGCTCGTCAAGCAGGAGCAGCTTCGAGTCGATCGCGAGGGTCACGGCAATCTCCAGCAGCCGCTTCGCTCCGTGGGGGAGTTCGGCGCCAAGATCCGCCGCACGGTCGACCAAACCCACGGCGTCAAGAATGGACCACGTTCTGTCGTTCAGAGCCGTGATACCGTGAGCGTCGAAGAACAATCCACCCAGGCCGTGACGTTGAGCCTGCACGGCTACTCGCACGTTCTCAAAGACACTCAGGTTCGGGAAGATTGATAGAATCTGGAACGAACGACTGATTCCGAGACGCGCGCGGGCGTGGATCGGCAGGTTCGTGATATCCCTGTCCTCGAACAATATCTGGCCGCCACTTGCCGGCAACACCCCTGTGAGCATGTTGTAAAGGGTCGTCTTTCCAGCTCCGTTTGGACCGATAATGCTGTGAAGCACAAAGGGTCGAATCTGGAGATCGATCTCCCTGGCGGTAACGAGGCTACCGAAATTCTTCGAGAGCTTCCGCGTTTCGAGGAGCGGCCTAGTCGCGTCGATTGCCAACGCCGCGCTTTCGTAGGGTTCAATTGCGTGAGGTCTGGGCGGAATTGCGTTGTCCGTGAGCGTCCAACGCTGGCGACGCGTCATCCGTTGCGCCAAACCGTGGATGCCTTCGGGCGATAGCAACGCGAACAGGATCAGCACTGGCGCAAACATCAGCCACCAGTTCTCGGTAAGCGCCGACAGCCTGTTCTCCAAAATGATAAAGGCGATTGCGCCCCAGAGCGGGCCGAGAAAATGATGCACGCCGCCGAGGACCGTCATCAGCAAGCTGTCACCCGCATGCTGCCAACTCAGATTGTCAGCATAGACACCTTGCAGCATAACGGTCAGAAGAGCACCAGCATAGCCAACGACCGCGGCCATGAGCGAAAACGCGGCGAGACGAACAAGGTAGACGTTATAGCCCAGACTGCTGGCCCGCTGCTCGTTGTCGCGCACGGCCTGGAGGACGCGTCCGAATGGTGCATGCGCCAGCCGCCAAATGAGCCACATCGCGAGAACCACGGTCACAACCACAAAGACGTGGAACGAGATGTCCTTGGCAAAATTGGCGCGCGGGATGCCCTGAATGCCATTCTCACCGCCGGTTACCGAAGTCCATTTGAACGCAATCTCGAACGCGATCTGCGAGAAAGCCAGCGTCAGCAAGGAAAAATAGAGACCCTTGCGACGCAAGATGATCGCACCGATAGCCAGCCCGAGCAGGATCGAGAACAGGATTGACAACGCCAGCGCGGAAAATTCGTTACCCTCCCCGGAGAGAAGAAGAAACGCTGCCGCATAGCTGGCACCACCGAAGAAGACGGACGCGCCGAACGGAACAAGGCCCGTATAACCGACGAGCAGATTTACTCCAGTTCCATAGAGCGTATATATCGCAATTTGCGTGACGAGAGAGACCGGAGCGCCGAGCCCGAGCCACAGGCCGGTCAACGCACTGAGTACGACGGCGACCCACACAACGGGATGTCGCGAGAACCTGCGGACTTTCATTCGAACCTTTCCCACTTTTCGCCGAAGAGGCCGCGCGGACGAACAAGCAGGATGACTGCCATCAGGGCGTACATCGCCGCACTGGACCAATCGGGATAAAACTGAATCGTCATCGCCGTCACCACGCCGACAAGGACGCCGGCAATGATCGCTCCGGCGTACGAACCCAGACCGCCGATAGTGACTATGACGAAGGCAGGCATGATCGCGCCCGCGGCCATCGACGGATTGACGGTCCAGAGCGGACCGGAAAGCATGCCCGCGAGGCCGGCAAGCAGGCAGCCGATGCCAAAAACGCTGCTCAGGACGATCGGAAGATTGATTCCGAGAAGTCCAACCATCTCCGCATCGCGCGAACCGGCCCGAATAATCCGCCCGAACGGTGTGTATTCAAGAAAACTCCAGAACGCGACGAGCGCGAAGACCGTCACCGCTAGGACGACGATACGGTATTTGGTGATCAACACCGGACCATATTCCACGAAACCGGCAAGGAATCTGGGCGGATTGAAAGGCAGAGGAGCGGCGCCGAACAGCAGGCGAAGGATCGCTTCGAAGAACAAGGCCAGCGCAAACGTAAGAATCAGACCGAGTAGCGGCTCCTTTCCGTAGAGCCGTCGTATCAGCACGAATTCGACGAGCATGCCGATAAGACCGGTAAGCAATGGCGCCAGCAACGCCGCTCCCCATCCGAAATCCCGGTTCAACATCAACGCAAGATAGGCGCCGATGGCAAAGAAGGCGCCATGCGCAAAGTTCACGATGCCGAGCATTCCAAAAATGACTGAGAGTCCTACGGCGATTAGAACGTAGAGAAATCCCAGAACCAAGCCGTTCACGGCCTGAGACAAGATCAAGTCAAACATTGAGTGCTCCCATTGAAGGAGCCGCATCTTTCCAGCTGGAACTGCGGCGCCCCCTTATCGAGACCTAGAGCGCGTCCATCCTGCACGCGCTCTCGGCCTGCGCGCCGAAGACCTTCTCGATCTCCGCGTCATTCGAAGGCGTCTCGGCGAGAATGTCGAAGTAGTCCCATTTGTCAGTGATTTTGGGTTTGATGCCGACGACGAGCAGACGATTGACCATCTGATGATCAAATGCGCGGTAACCCGCCTTTACGCCGCCGCGCTGAACGCCCCACTTTTCGAGCGCGTTTACAATTGCTCCGGGCTCGGTCGCTTTCGCAGTCTCAACCGAATCGAGCAATGCGCTCATTGCCATCCATCCCATCCAGGTCTTGTCGGCTGCGGGACGCTTGTATTTTTTCTCATATGTTGCCGCCATCATCTGCTCTTCGGGCGGATTGTTGGGGTTCTTGTGGTACCAGTTGATCGTGAACAGGCCGGCCGCCGCTTCTGGACCCACGCCCCAGAGATCCGTGGCGCCGACGGCAATTTCGGCGAACGGAATCTTGCCTTTCATACCCAGTTCGTTCCACTGCTTCAGAAACGTGGAAATATCGTTGCCCGGCACCCCACCCACAACGACGTCCGGCTTGGCGGCACGGATCTTGAGAATAAATGAGCTGTAGTCAGCCGTATTGACCGGGACCTCATCGGCGCCCACAAGCGTAATTCCATTAGCCGCACTGAATTCGGTGAAGGAACGCTTGATGTCTTGCCCGAAAGCAAAAGCTGCAGTCAGAAGATACCACTTCTTGCCAAGGCCTGCACAATACGGCGCGAGAACGCGGGTATGAACGTCTGCCGGCGGCTGCAGGCGGAAAGTGTATCTGTTGCAAAGCCGCCCGGTTAGATCGATCGCCCCCGCGTTGGCGGCGACGAACGGGATCTTCGCCTTTTTTGCGACCGCGGATATTGCGAGCGCGCTCGAACTTAAGGAGCCGCCAACAATGCCAACTACGTTATGTTCGCCGACCAGGCGCTCGGCATTTTGCTGCGCCGCTTGTGACGTCGGCTCATCCAGCCAAATGACCTCGGCCTGACGACCCAAAAGGGTGTTGTTGCGGGTCTCAAGAGCCAACAAGCTGCCTTGCGCCATGTATTCCGCCTGGTCTGCCACGGCTCCGGTCTTGGCGTAGATCATTCCAATCCTGATCGGATCCGCAGCGGCGGCGTTCCCAATGTAGGGCATCCCAAGCTTCGAAGCCGCAGCGTGAGCCAGCGCCAGGCCGCCCGCACCTCCGATCAAGGTTCGGCGATTAATCCTGGTCAAATGGCGCAACGAATTAGACGACATGACTACCTCCCTCACTGGTTTCTGCTTACGGCTCTCTGGAGCTCTTGCACGGCTGCGCAGCAAGTTTCTATACATGAACTTGTTCGTCTATATGTACTCTTGGGCGAGAAGTCAACGAGTCACGAGCTGCCGTCGCCACAACATTGCATTTCACGACCAATTGGTCTATATATTTGCAAAGCATGGGCGCAGCTCGCTCGCGGATACCTCCCAAGAGGCGCTAGTGCGCTGCACTGCGATTCATCGCTGTTTTCCTGGCGGCGGGGGACGATGACCTCGCCTGTTTGCCGCCGAGAGAAGAAGCACGCTCAAGCTGCGATCCAGCAAATCTGTTTTCAACGCGTCGCCAAGATCACTCCTAAGCGTCGACGTGTGCAAGCAATTGAGATTGCGGCAGAGCTAGTACACTTATAAGAGCTAGTTCTCTTATGAGAACTTTGTTCAATCAGAAGGTGACACTCATGAATCGCAGACAGTTGATCGGCAACGCTGTAGCTGGAGCCGTTGTCACTGGCTCCCTGCTCACAAGCTCAAACAGCGCGAAGAGCGCGGAGACCAGATCGCCGCTTACCTTTGTACTCGTGCACGGAGCGTGGCACGGGGGCTGGTGTTATCGTGACGTTGCCAGTGAACTTCGCTCCATGGGACACACGGTATTTACCCCTACCCTCACGGGCTTGGGAGAACGCGCGCACCTCAACGGTCAGGACGTCACGCTCGAGACCCACATTCGTGATGTCTGTGGGGTCATCGAGGCGGAGGAACTCTCCGGCGTGATCCTTTGTGGCCACTCTTATGGAGGGATGGTGATAACGGCGGTCGCCGACCGGATGGCTTCGCGGATCCGGACATTGGTGTACCTAGACGCCTTCATTCCCGAGCATGAGCAGTCACTGAATAAGTGCCTCGAAGTTGCTTTATCACGCGAGAACTTCAAGGCGTTCATTGAGGGATTTCGGGGGAGTGCCAAAGAACAATAGCGGTCTGATGGCACCTGCTCCGGCCGAAGGTTTCAAGGTCACTGAGCAGAAGCGCGGGTGGGTTGACCGGCGGTGCGTGCCTCAGGCACTGGCGACCTTTGAAATGCCAGTGCTGCTAACCGGAGCCGGCTCCACCATAAAGGAGCGTGTCTTCATTTTGGCCGAGGGTTGGGATCCAAGCCCGTTCCGCTATTACGCAGCGAAGGTGGCCGGGTTGCCGGGCTGGCGTGTTACCAAGATGCCTTGTGGACACGACGTCATGGTGGACATGCCGGTCGAACTCGCCCGCGAACTTGTGAAGGCGGCCTAGAGGCCTCGGTCTGTGAATCGGCGTGGGGTCTCGACGCCGATCGGCACGATAAGTCTCTGGTTCACATGACATCGAAGGGGGCGTGCTTCGGTGCCGATTCACAGAGACTCCGCCAAAGGGGGCTCCGAGGAATAGGAAGAGGAGTGCGTCGCCCCCTTGAGAGGAGCGAAACGCGAGTGAACGTCAGCTTCTGGACCATCTCGACACATTGCGCCGCCGCATGGTCTCAGCGCTATATATGGCGAAGCGGACACTGCGTTCGTTGTATCACGCCCCTGCGTTATGGGTCCGCCCTAGCCAGCCGGCGCCTTCCAGCGCATCAGGCGACGCTCCAGCGCCTCCAGGATCGCGTTGAAGGTGAGACCGATCACGGTGATGCCGAGGATCCCGAAATACATCTGCGGGATCAGGAAGCTGTACTGGCTGTTGATGATCAGATAGCCCAGCCCCGATTTCGCACCGACCATCTCGGACGCGACCAACACCAGCATCGCGGAGGCGCTTGCCAAGCGGATGCCGACAAAGATGGTCGGCAGCGACGCCGGCAGGATCACCTTCCGGAACAGCTGACTTGGAGTTGCGCCCATCGTCCGTGCCGACTTGACCAGAAGCGGATCGACTTGGCGGACAGCAGCGATCGTGTTCAGCAGCAGCGGCCAGGCGCAGCTGTAGACCACCATGGTGACCTTCGAGAGCTCGCCGATCCCGAGCAGCAGGATGAAGACCGGCAGCAGCGCCAGCGGCGCCGTGTTGCGCGCGATCTCGATGACCTGGCTCAGGAGATTGCCCAACCCAACATACCATCCCGTCAACACACCCAACGGCACGAACAGGGCAATGGCAATCAGGAAACCGCTCAGGGCCCGAAGCAGGCTTGCGCCGACGTGGTCATAGAGCTCTCCCGACTGTGCAAGCTGCCAGCCCGCGGCGATCACCTCGGAGAACGGCGGCAGGAAGGTCACGTCGATGAGACCGAGGCGCGGCGCCGTTTCCCAGAGGGCCAGGAACAGCAGCAACAGCAGGGATCGCTGTCCGATAATGCCGAGCCATCGCACCATGCTACCCGTCGCCGCGGCAACTACGCCGGCGCGTTGCCTGGCCCGGTCTTTCGGGCTGCCCTCGGCCAGTTCCAGCAGCGTCAGGATCTCCAGATTAGACATGCGCCAGCTCCTCCGTATCGGCGACCCTATCGCCGTCCGATGCCGCGGCCTGGAATCCTTGCGCTTTCAAGACCTCGTCGCGCAGCAAGGACCACACTTCGTGCCTGACATGCCCAAACGCGGGAAGCGATCGCACATCCTCGGTCTCGCTGTGTAGCTCATCGGGAATATCGATGACTTGCTTGATGCGGCCGGGGCGCGAGGTCATCACCGCGACGCGCTGACCAAGAACCACGGCTTCGTCGATGCCGTGGGTGATGAACAGGATGGTCTTTCCCGTGCGGCGCCAGATCCGCAACAGTTCCCCTTGCAGTGTCTCCCGCGTCTGCGCATCAAGCGCCGCAAACGGCTCATCCATCAGTAGCACCTCCGGATCGTAGGCAAGGCTGCGGGCGATCGCGACGCGCTGCTTCATCCCGCCGGAGAGCTCGTGCGGATAGCGGTCGGCAAACCCGGACAGCCCGACCAGGTCGAGATAGTGCAGCGCCCTCGCCCGCCGCTCCCTGGCCTTCAGGCCGGCAATGTCGAGCCCGAACTCGATATTTTGCGCAGCCGTGCGCCAAGGAAACAGCGCATATTG
>Ga0214544_1009417_pt1 | contig 15335 bp, 12 predicted proteins | sample CNSS3metaG_FD_160074 | JGI IMG/M metagenome (GOLD analysis project Ga0214544, IMG submission 160074) | Root nodule microbial communities from cowpea collected in UCLA plant growth center, Los Angeles, California, USA - CNSS3 | ecosystem: Host-associated > Plants > Roots > Nodule | place: USA...
ACTTAACGGAGAGGACCAAATTGAACCTCTTTAGAAAATTGGGGTACCAAATTGAACATTCCTAAAGTTCGGGTACCACATTGAACTTTCCGAAAAAGTTTGGGTACCAAATATGTATTTATACCTAAATTTATATTCTTTGTATTTTTAACATGTGCGCTCATGTAGATGAAAGTCTCACCATCAAAATTCATCTTTGTCCTTGGTAAAACTACTCAACATTTGGAGTAATAAGAAAATTCATCCTTTGTTAATATTAGACGACCATAGACACATGAGTTACCGTAAACTAATTTAATTCACACAAGTTGTCTCACTACAAATTGAGCTAAAAATGAGTAAGCTCGCTTTTTGGTAGGCCAAATATTTTGTAACCCTAGTAGACCCATCACAGGTTAGTGGGTTGACTCACTTAATAATATTTTGTTCTTCTAATTTATTTATATATTTATTGTAGTACATCAAAGTGGATTGAGTCATCTCATTATTTTATAGAAATATAATCAAAGTATTCACCTATTTTATCAAACATTGTTATAAAGATACTAATTGAAAATTAAAGTCTCAACTTACAAAACTTGACAAAAAAGTAAATTAAACATCTAAACTATTCAATCATTATCGACCAACATCGTGTATTTAAAAAGATCAAATTGTCAACCTACATAATTAGAAGTAATAAATAATTGTAATTAAAAAACACGTGAAAAAGAAATAGTAAAATATAAATAAAGGCTTGTTGTCAGTGGGTTACGGGTCAACTCACCTTCAACCCAACTCAGTCCCTCTTTAACCCACGAGTTAGTGAGACGAGTCCAATTTGACCTATATTTAAAAAAAAGAAAAACTATTTTAATTGTCAATCTAACTCGACTCAAACTTGTAGTGAGTCAAGTTGGCTCATGCTCTAGTTTTTTATGTTTTACTTAATTTCAATTTGAATGAACTTAATCAAGCTACAATTACCAAAATGTTTCATAAATATTTTGCATTTTTTTTTATTGAAAGAGCCTTAATTCACAATAGTTATTACCAAAATATTTCATAAATATTCTGCATTTTTTATTGAAAGAGTCTTGATTCACACACATACTTCTTATTACAATCTTTCTTTTTGAATGTCTACCATGAAAATGTCGATGCTCAGTTTTATAAAATCATGAATTTGGGATAACAACTCTAACAACATATTCCTGAAGATTTAAATAGAGTCCAAGTTGAACAAATGTCAAGAATATCACATATATCCACATAGAACAAGATTCAATAAAAAAGAGACATAGCAGTCAATGCATATATAATGTTCGTTTTTAGTCTTCTAGTGTCTTCATAACACATCATCTAATATGTGCGAAAAGTGGGAGTGTGTAATTCACTATAATATCTTGAGAGAGCTTAATATCAAGAGAGATTAAAAATACATAATCTGATGAGGTTTGTGTACTTGTGTAATCTAAGAGATTTGTCTACTCAAATAAGCTAGAGATGTTGGGTACTCGATGTAATCAATTTTGTTTCATTAGTAGATCCTCTTGAGCTATGTGCTTAAAGGAATTGGACGTAACCTAAGGTTTGGGGTGAACCATTATTACTTTTTATGCTTGATCTATGTGTTTCTAGTTGTTTTAGTTTTGTGCAATGCAAAAAAAAAAGTTTCAACCCCCTTCTAGAGCCTATATTTCCAACAAGTGATATCAAAGTCTACTTTTGGAAAAGTTTCTTACAAGAATAAGACGTTCAATCCAAAAACTTTATGGATGGAGATGGTCAAGCTGTCAATGTTCCACCTATGTTTAAAGGAGAAAAATATTAGTTGTGATTTTTGAAAATGTTTGCTTATCTTGAAAATTCTAGCATATTGGAGAGTGACATTCCTTTCTTGCTAGATGATAAAGGAAAGATGCTACCATGAAGTGCATTGAATGAAAAGCAAAGATATTATTATCAACTAAATGCCAAAATTAGGCACAATTTGATGTATGCCTTGTCTGAAGAGGAGATTTCTCATGTTCATATCATATCATATGTCGTAGAAATGCGAGATACTTTAACCCTTGCTCTTGCTCATGAAGGTTCAAAAGAATACAAACATAACAAGCTTAGCCTACAAAGGCATCAATGTAAGATGTTTACTATGGAAGAATGATTTTGTACAATCTATAACTACTAAACTTTAGACTCTTTTGAATAGGTTACGATCTCTTAGAACTGTGCTTAGCAACTATGAAATTGATGACAAAGTGTTGCGTATACCACCAAGATGGAGAGTTTAGGATACTACTCTTAGAGTGTCAAAGGATCTTGAGAAGATGTCTATGGAAAATCTAGTGGGTGATGAATGCATTTTTATGCACTTTTAGAACACTTAATTTTATCTTTCTTGAAAAATATTTGAGTTTAAATCCAATTTTTAACCAGGGTTTGTCCAAATGGGATCATGACGTAGTCCAATTTGGTTTTGCTAAAAATCAAAATAATGGGAGCCTTTTAGCTTTTTTAAGGGTGGTTGTACTTGTTCTTCAATTTTAGATCGAGGATTTTGGAGCTTGCCAACTATAAGCTTTTACTCTGGTTCCTTGCCTTTTGTTTTTAGCTTGACTCAAACTATAGAACTATTGGAGTTTTTTATGCTATTCATAAGTTGAACAAGTGAAAGGAAACAATTGAAGTGCTTCATCAACATTGTCATTATACGTATTTTTTGGTATTTGCATATTATTTTACAATGATTAAACCATCTAAAGTTGTTCATGTTCGAAACCTGGCGCACAAAATATTTGAAGTGCTTTTTCTTTCTCTCTATGGTTGGATGTTTTCATGGTTGGTTAGGTAGAGTGAAAGTAAGGTAGCAATGAAATAGAGGAGAAATAGTGAGGAAAATATAGTAAAGGAAAAATATTGAGGCATGGATACCTCAAATTTTAGTTCTTCACAATCTTTGTAGTGAAGTAAAAGTGAACATCGAAAGGCTTTTAAGTAAAAGGAATAAGGCACAATTGTCGGTTTTCATGGTAGTTTAAAACTGCTCCAAAAGTATTTAACTAAAAAAATAATTGATTTAAAAAGAAAATTGATTATCTATAGATTTTTTGGGTTTTCCCATTTTTCTCTTTGCTATTTATTCTCTATTATGTTAAACTTATCTCCAAAAATCCATTATATTTTCCTCATTTCCATTTACCTTATTTCTTTTCCTCACCTAGCAACCAAACCTTTAGCTTATTTTGATGTGATGAGAACAATACAATTATAAAAACAAAAATGATATTTTGACTATATTTTTCCCTTACAACTTTTGACAACCTAGAGTGTCATCCTACGTGGCATGGCAAGTTGATTTTTGATTTTTTTTCACACGCTACATTTGAGGAGAAACTTCTCTTTTCGTGCACCTTGTTTGAAACTTTTATCGGTTTTGTGTTGCTCTGCTCTCATCTTTTTTCGCTCGTTCATCTCACGTCTTGCTTTCAATCGAAGGTGGTACGTTGTTATACAACAACAATAGTTGGTTTCATCTTCGCTGAAGGTTAATTTATCTTGGTCACGTTGATTGCTTTGAAGGAAGTGAGGAGATATTTTTCAAAATTTGTAGTTTGGGGTTTGATGCATTTATCATTTATATTACTTTTGGTTATGAGCGAATTTGATACCTGAGCTTAGAGTTTTGAGGTTGCCATTTCCCCACAACTTTAGTTTTGGTGCATTGTGTAGGACAATATTATTGGTATGTAACAGGTGAGTGGAGGGTTTCTTGCATGTTGGGTTTTGGTGGGTTGTGGATGTCTACCTAAGTTGATTTCAATTGTGTATGCAATTTTGGTTTTTGGGGGCAAAGTTGGTGCAAATGAACGCTTTGGTAAGTCGCTTTAAAGTCTAAAGCTTCAGATATGTATTTTAATTCAATTCATTTATAAGAATATCATATCAACACAACTGACAAGTGCAACCCAAAATTGCAAGATTTTAAACTCCGACCTTTGCTAATTGTTTTGTTTATAATTAACTTTATTTATGTGTCCAATTGAGGTGATTCTTTTTGCATTAAATTCTAGACTCAAAGTGTTTTAATTCGAATGGTAGAACATAATTTTTGGAGCTTTAGTCTAGTTGTAGTTAACGTTGGAAGATGAAGACAATATGCAAAGGCAAAACCAATAACTCAAAGATGTTTGCTAACTGTTTGTGTCAATTTTTTCTACACATCTCCAATTGAGCTGATTCTTGTTGTGTTAGATTCTAGACTTAAAGAGATTCAATTTGAGTACTGGACCATCATTTTTGGAGTTATGTAGGAGACATAATTTATTTTTGAAGTTGGAGGCAATTACTTGGATAGAGATAACCCATTTGTTCTGCTGTTTGTGACGATATGCATAATGAAGATGGCGAAGAACAACAAGACCAAGATGTTAAGAATGAAAGCATAGAGAAATTGCAACAAAGAAATATGTACGTGTGACTGAAGCATCAACCACACACACGTTTCAAGAGTCAATTGATTTGAATCCCATATGCGATGTATGGAAGGATAATGGCTCCTAATTAGTTATGGATTGTTATAAATATTGTAATAGTGTGTTTGGTTGTAATTTTGTAACAAAATTTTAAAGTATATATTTGTGTGACACTTTTGACAATGTTATTAATAAAGAAGATTTCAAATTAAGATATGATATTCGTTTTGAATGACAAGTTTATGTACACTTAACTAAAATGTTTTTGAATCACAACGCTTTTGTGATTGATTATATGTTTGAGATTATTTAGACTGTTTATCTCTTTTGTGCCTTAATTATTGGTTAATTAAAATTGGTGTAATACTATAGGTGTCTATTACTACAATGGAGTTTTCTAAAATATATTGTAATTAATATAACCAAATTTGATATAACATCTAAGTGTCAAATAAGAGTTCATTAAAAGGTAAATGGCGGTAAAGTTTTTGAACGAATTTATGTAGCCTATAGGTTAATGATTGTTGAAGAGTCTATGCATGTGGTATTTGATGAAACTAACCTTAAACTACAAGATCAAGTGGTAAAGAATGCAAATGATGAAGATATGTTCTTGGAAAAGCAACCTGGTGCACTAAATGAATCAGCTGAAAAGGAAAAATAGTCGACTGAAACAACTATTCAAGCAACTTACCCAAGGAGTGGATTGAACCTAAAGGACTATTAAAGGACAAGATGATCAGTGATATTAGTTAAGGAGTATCCACTAGACGCAAACTTACTTACCATGAACATGTTGCATTTGTGTCTCAAATTGAACCTAAGAATGTGAATGATGTTTTAAGTGATAGTAATTGGGTTATTACTATGCAAGATGAACTAAACCAATTCATAAGAAGTTATGTGTGGTCTCTAGTTCCTATAAATGATTATAAGAATATAATTGGTACTACATGGGTGTTTAGAAATAAAATGGATGAAGGTGGTAACATAGTTAGAAACAAAGCTAAGCTAGTTTCCAAAGGGTATAATCTAGAGGAAGGCATTGATTTTGATGAAACATATGCACTTGTAGCTAGGCTAGAAGTTGTGAGATTATTATTGGCATATGCTTCCATGTGTAATTTTAAACTTTCTCAAATGGATGTCAAAAATGCATTTTTGAATGGTTTCTTAAATGAAGAAGTGTATGTATCACAACCTCTTGGCTTTGGAGATCACTTCTATCCTAATCATGTTTTCAAATAGAAAAAGGTCGTGTATGGTTTGAAACAAGTGTTAGGTGAAATATATCGGTCTCTCCATAGGGACTTGTGTAACACATGACAAATCTCACAATTCACAACTCAAATAGACAACAAAGCTTACAAAAACACAAAGAAACTCTTTTTGGTATTTTATCAAACAGTTGGTGTACAACAAAAATTTAACATAGATGATATACAATTGTCAAGACTAGATTTCATTCACTTTATTCTCATGCATTCACAAACATCTCAATTCCAATTTCATGTCAAAATCAACTCACAAGAATACTCAAATCTTATTCCTAGCAACTTTGAGTCTATGATAACTCATCAAGTTTCAATTCCTTGAATCCTCAACAAGTGAAATCATGCATTGATATCAAAAGTCTTAAGATTACTAATGAATCATGTTCTATCCCTAAATACAAGCTCCATTAGGCATTCAATTTCAGTTTTAGGCTCAAAAGACATTTTCCAACACCTCAAGAACCACAAATCATGCATGGGTGGCCAAACCAAAGCAAGCATTAAGCATGGAAATCAAATACTAACATAGAAATGGAAAAAAACATATGGATTAACATCACACAATACACAAGAATTCAGTTCATTATGTAACATCCCTATTTTTAATAAATTGTATTATTTATTTAAAAAAAACTTAGAAAATCTTCTATTTTTACTAATGTTTCATATTTTATTATGATGTAGTTTAAACATTAAAAATATATTTTATCATGATGTAGTTTTTACTAATTGAAAATAACAATAAGAAAAAAACAAAACTAATAAAATATGTATATATATGTATATTAAAAAAAATATTAGGTAAAAATATATTAATTAAAATATTATTAAATAGGTGTGTGTATTAAAAAAAAATCTTCAAAAGAGATAAGAAGATAAGGAGAGAAGATAAGAAGAAAAAAAATAGAAAAGAAAAGAAAAAGAAAAAAAGAAGAAGAAGAAGAAGATAACGTAAAAGAGATAAACATTATCTCTTCATTAAGGTAAGTAATGATGATTTTGAAGAAAAAAAAAGCACATGCATAGGCTTATATACAAGGGAAGAAGTTACGTGAAAAAAAAGTGAGAAGGAAAGAAAGAAAGAAAGAAGAGAGAGAAAGAAAGGAGAAAGAAGGAGAAAGAAAAGGAGAGAGAGAGAAAAAGAGAAAGAGAAAGATGTAACGTCTTAGCCGGAAATTACTTATTAAAGTAAAACAAAATAAAATTTTAAATGAACAACCTCATTTATTAGAAACAAATTCCCAAAACGCAGGAAGAAATTTAAACTTTAAGTCCAACGCACCAAATCAAATAACATAATGTGCGACAAAACTGTAATACAAATATATTCGTTTATGAAATTATTACATTAATCCATATTCTGACAAAATTAAAATCAATAAAACTCCCAGGAGGTCCCCACTCCGTCTCTATGCATCAGTCTGCCCACCTACATCAACATCTGCTCCCATGTAACAAGTTACATGATCATCGCCAAGCACACACAGATAGGGTGAGCTCATTTAAATAAACCAAACAAAATTAACATTAAATACAACATCTAAGCAATTAAACCCGAGTTAGTACATTTCTCCTTTTTTTCTCTTACTTCTTCATTCTCAACACTTGCCTTTAGACGTCTATCATTTCTATACCCTTTAGGTGAGATCAATGATCGATCTTTGCTGCACGAGTGTCTACTCGCCCCTCCGACTACAGGCCACCACCTGATAGTCCACACGTGGGAATAACTTTGCCACAACATCTCACTGTGACACCAAGTGGAGCTCCCCAAAACAAACATAAGTTTGTAGTTGTTCCACACTACCAAAACTCTTTCAAAATGCACTGATGAGGGCAATCACCCGAACCTCGCCGTACGAGCCACAACTCGCACACTCCACTGGACTTCCTAAACCACCAAGCTACAACCTAGAGTGGTCACGTGTTACCCCAATACAAGATTACACTCGTAACTGGGCCCCCAACCAAAGCCTCGTATCATGAACATCCTAGAGCTGTGTAGAAACCTTTCCTCGCGCATCATCACTGAACCAAATCTGCCTGGCGTGCATCACACGCCGCTAGGCGGAAACTTGGTCCAGACCGCCTGGCGGGCATCACACACCGCCAAGCGCCAAGCGCCTGCAGAATCGTCACTGCACCGTCACCGCCTGGCGGACTACACCCTGCTGCCAGGCGCCTCGTTGTCCGTCACCGCCTGGCGCACCCCTCTCGCGTCGCCAGGCGCCATGCACCATCGGGGCTTCTACTGCACCATTCCGCCTGGCGGAAAAATCCCTACCGTTAGGCGCTCTGCTCGCACTGTGATCCCTGTCACTGGTTCGTGTCCCGTCCGCCTGGTGGCTCGCCCATGCTGTCAGGCGCCATACCAGTAGCGCAATGCTACTGGTTTCCTAGCACTTTAACAGATCCCCAAAGGATCCCAATCACACCACATACAAACTTGTAGCACAATTATAACACTCCAGTCATAATTCCATACTAAATTACAAGGCACCCAATCCGTCATATTATAGTACACTTACAGCATTTCAGGTATGATTCTATAACTAGATTACCAACTTCACCAAAGTCAAGCAACAATAATTTTCAATGTATCTCATACCTTAGATAACTCAAACGTTGTACGTGCAATCCAAACCAACGCCAAATATCAATTTCACTCATCTAGCAATATTTTTGATCAACTAAATGCCCCATTCTATTTCATGTTCGTCATTTTTACCTTTTGACCAAATCCATAATCATCCAATTACATAATATAATCTCCTTATTACAGATTACAATTTGAGATGATCTTTGTATATAAGCATCACCCAAGCATCCCAATACCAGTACACACTATCATATTAGCATAGATTCTAGTGTACTCACCATACAAAGATCAACTACATTCATTTGAGCATTATTTATATATATCCCAACACGTGCATAATTTACCAATTCAATGCTTATTCACCACCAACACTAGCATGATCCTAAATTCCCCATTTCATTCACGAATTCAATCCATCTCGCATACATTAATATTCATCATGTAACCACATAAGCATATGACAAACAAAATCTCGTGATTCTAAAAAGTTACCAAACATTCACGCAGCCAAAATTCTCAGAACACAATCAAAACAGGAACAACTGGCTAACCAGTGCACGTCGCCTGGCGGGTCATGCACTGCCGCCAGGCGGTTCATAGAGTAATACCCAACCATCAAGTTTCAAAGTAAGTGTATAACCACTCATAAATGGCATACATAAAGACTTGAACCCAAGTCCTCTCACACAATCAAAGTACTCTCAACCACTTGAGCTAGTACCTTTTCACATCATGAAAGTTAGTATTTAATGCCATAAAGGCTTCTCTTACCCACATTTATTAAATAAGTATTTATTTAATTATTTAAATTTAGTGGGTCTTACAAAAGAGAAAGAAGAGAGAGGGAAAGTTTAGGGTAAAGATTTAAAGATATCCTAGTCCTCTACAAATATTATTAGTGTCTCCTTCAATCGATATGGTAAGGGGGAGTGAGGTTAAGCTCTTTTTATATTAATCTTGATAAATTCATGAGTGTTATATTAATCTCTTATTTATTTTGAATCATATATTATTTTATTTACTTCCATTTAACTTATTTTCATTTACTATCATCTTATATTTATTTAATTTATCTTAGTTGTGTATTGATTCTGTTTATTTATTTTAATTTATCTCTAATTATGCACTGGTCCTGTTTATTTATTATATTTAATTTATCTCCAGTTATGCACTGGTCCTGTTTATTTATTTTATTTTATCTCCAGTTATGCACTAGTCTTGTTTATTTATTTTATTTAATCTCCAGTTATGCACTGATCCTGTTTGTTTATTTTATTTTATATATCTTCAGTTATACACTGGTCCTATTTATTTTTTTCTATTTTATCTCTAATTATGCATTGGTCCTGTTTATTTATTTTATTTTATTTATCTCTAGTTATGCACTAGTCCTATTTATTTATTTTATTTAATCTCGAGTTATGCATTGGTCCTATTTTTTTATTTTATTCTTCAGTTATGCACTCATCTATTTATTTATTTTATTTAATTTATCTCTAGTTATGAACTAATTCTTTTTATTTATTTCATTTAATATATCTCCAGTTACGCACTGGTCCTAATTAATTTATATTTTAATTATTATATTTATTTATAACATTCTAATCCTTATCTTGTTATTTATTTAAAGTTCTCGCTTTGATTCTTATTTTATCATTATTGTATAATTAATAAATAAATAAATAAATATAAAGTAAAAATAAATATTATCTTATTCAGTGAGCTTGGATAGAAGAAAGTTACATGTACATTTTATTTTATATTCTTTGTGTATAGTTTATACAATGACATGATTTTATAGTCATAGCATTTTATGACCTTTGAAAATATCCAAGAGTATGTCAATTGAGTCTGGTTTCAATAAGTTGAGATTAAACCAGTGTCAGAGTGTTTGTATTTGGGAAGTCATAGTTTGGTACACTGCGGGATGAAAGACAGGGACCATGGTGGGGTCTAAGGAAGTTTTACCATGTAGGTGAATATCTGGATAGTTCAGAATAGCGCACTAGAATAGGATATTCATAGGCCAAACTTGGGACTATCTAATACCTGCTCGGCATCGCCTAGGTTAGGTAATGAGTATATATCTCTTTTATGCGCCGATAAATGGATAATATTCTCGAGAAAGAAATAATTATGATTGTACCAATGTTTTATGAGAAATACTCAACTACCTAATCACTTCCCAAAGTAACTTTTGATGTTCATAATGGATCATCAGAACTGGAATATGGATCCATATGTCTGGTAAAACAAGATCAAGATTTGTGGTTGTAGGTCCAAATCTGGGCCTCCAGTGTCTATATTGTTTGTTGAGTTTATTAAGATTGATATTTAACGCTTATAAAGACCTCACTCATTTTATATTTTTCTTTCACATGTACCTGTTGCATGAGCAGAAGAGGAACCTGCTCAGTGAGAGTTGTTCGAGATATTATTGGTGGATCTTCTGAAGATTGACTCATGGATAATTTCTATTAATATCTTTAGGAGATATTAAAAATATAGATAATCTTCTATTCTGATGTAGAACTCTTAATATTATGCAAATATATATTTTGTAATATTTCATGAACAATTACAGAGATGTAAACTATATATATGAATATGAAGTTATGTTATTATTAATGTTCTCTCAAGGAAAATCTTATGGTAAAAAAAATTAATTTCATATCTTTTTATCAAATAATAATTATTTAATATAGTAGTCGGGACGTCACACATTACATCTAATCTCAACAAATAGGTTTAACTCTCCATGGTGGAGAACCTAGGTTTTACAAATTGAAGAGATAGGGAAGAAATGGAAACCAAAGAGAAGATGCAAGCCCTCTCCCAAGGTTCTTAGCAACTACTTTATGCTCTAATTGTGCCTCTCATTCTCGTCTCCATCTCCAATTCGTAACCATCTTCCTCTCCAACCCCAAAAAGGGGGAAAACCACCATGAATGGAGGAGAAGACCCAGGGAGGAGTGGGAGAGATTCCCAACACTCATAGCAACCTCCAAGAGGCTCTCCAAGCACCCAAAAGTGTTTCTTTATCATAAAAAAAATGAGAAATGGCCTAAACCCTCGCGAGAAACAAGATTAAAAACCCATTTTTTGACATGTCAGTGATGCTACCGCTTAACCTTGTCTCAACAACGCTCAACGCCAGGTTTTACGAATTGAATGGCGTTCAGCCCCACTTTCCACCGCTCAACCTTGGGCAGTTTGACAACATTATGTATTTGAAGCATTAGGCGTGATTCCAATGGCGCTTGACGCGGGTTTTTGCTTCAAAATCAATATTTTCTTGTTTAATCATGCTCCTTTGAGTTCTTGCTTGTTTTCCTCCACCACAAATGTTTCCTATCAACTTATTTAACAAATTTAAAAGAAAGATTAGAGGCAAAACAAGCATAAAACAACTAACACACAAAACAAAACAAAACAAAACAGACTAAACTTGAGGATAAGAAGATAAAAGCTAGGAAAGAGTTGATTTATTCATGACAATAAACATACAAAAAGAGGTAAAAATGGACATTATCAACAAGTACCACGACAATTGTATGAAAGGATAAGCAATTTTCTTTTGTCAAAAGGATATGCTAGAGGTGTTGTTGATAAAACACTCTTCTTTAGAAAACATGAAAGCAATATAATAATTGTTCAAGTACATGTTGAAGATATTATCTTTGGTTCAAATAATAATTATATGTGAAGAGTTTGTTACAACCATGCAGGGTGAATTTGAAATGTCTATGATGGGCAGGCTAACCTACTTCTTAGGGCTACAAGTCAAGCAACTCAAACAAGTGATAAAGGATTGATCCCTACCAAGGTTGATGGCCCATGACACATGCTTAGAAGAAAGGGAGTTCCTTGATCCCTTCCTTTGCTTTTATTTTCTTTAGTTAAAATTCCATTAAGTTGGCTGGTTGACTATTTTTAAGTTGACTTGTTGACATTGACTTTGGGTTGACATGTTGACTCAAAGGATTAGCTTAACCTAAAGCCAACATGCTAATTCAAAATTAACTTGTTTTGTAGGTTCATTAAGAGGTGGGACAAGGAAGGACAAGTGGCCTATTTAGATGAGTTTTGGAGGGCACATATGGAGGAAAGAGAAGGAGCAAAGCTTTCTAGAAACATCTAGAAAGGATAACCACATGCCTTGGCCTCCAAGAAGTCTAGAAACATCTAGAAGGAGCATCCACCTTACCTTGGCCAAAGAAGGATTCTAGAATGTGTCCATGTGCTCCTTTGTTGACCTACTTTCTAGACTCTAGGTTTTGTTATTTGCATTGTAATCCTTTTTAGCTTATTTGTTTTTGCTAAGAAGCCCCTAGACACTTCTATTTAAGGGGACCTCTAGAACTTGTCCAAGGGTTGAATGTTTTGGAGAAATTAAACACCTTTGTATATCAACCATTGTGAGAGTTTTCCTCCTTAGGGAGTGGAGTTCTTTTAAGCCTTATCTTGAATCTTGATTCAAGTGGCGGCACTCATCCACTTATCTTCAAGGTTGCCATGACTTCTTCTAGCCTAGCCTTGTAGTGGCGTGCTTCTCACATTTTTATCGTTCCTTTCCTTTCCATTTTATGCTTTCTTCTTCCTTTGTGTGTGTGTGTGTGACTTGGGTTTTACTCTTTTTATGTGTTGTTAACTCTTATTTGTTTTTAATCAATCCATTCTTCTCTTCTCTAGAACCTTGGAAATGAACCTTCACATCTAGATAGCTTGTTATCTTAATGTCCAGTGGGAATTTCCTTGGTTTTCTTAATCAATCATCACCATATTCAATAATCTTCTAAAAGGAAGAAGATAATCCTACATCATTTGATATCTAGAGCTTTGGTTGTCCTTGAATATGGTGTTTTCATGTTCTAATCTTGTCTGGTATAGCTATCTTTGAATGGTCCACATAAAAATAGTGCTCGCAGCAACGTATTCGTTTTTCAAAGAAAATACTGCAGCTAGCTCTGTGGTCCAAAAGTATTGTTCTATATATCAAAAGAAAGCCCTGTGAGTCTAGTTTCTAACAAAAAAAAGAATGAATGCATTTGGAGTTCTGTGGAGAGAGTTATGATGAAAAGAGTGAGTAAAGGTCAGAGCTGCCGAGAATATGAAAAATAACGTTTTCATGTTATGTTGTGGCAATTTTGGCTTCGGTTTTGTGACTCTTTTGCTCCTAAATGTGGTTGGATAACATGTCTTTGGATGCTTAGTCATGGAGCTTCAAATCCATGAGTTTAAATGAATTATAGCTACATGTTTGTGTCTTTGTGTATGTCATGTTGAGTCTTTAAATGTGCCTAACATTTGTTTGAGTCATATGTCACATGTTAGCTTGAAGTTTTCTTGTTCTTGTTATTCCAAGTATTTGAATATTGCATTCACTTTATGTCTTGCTTGATGTATGCTTCTTGAAATTGATTTTGGCCTAAAATTTAAGGAATTAAGTGTCCAAGCCGTCTAAAAACATTGTCTTTCTATCTTATGAAACTTGTGAAAGAAGAAAAATCAACACCTTTTTACTCAATTGCCAAGGGCAAACTTGCTCTTTGGTGAACCAAAAGTGCAATTTTGATTAGGTGTTATGCTACTAGTTTTATTAAAATTGTGGGTGATATTGGCTAATTAGTTACATTTGTAACTTGGCTATTATCTTTCTTAGTGTATACATGATTTAAGACTTGGTGTGGCATGTTCAAGTACTTTCCATAGAGTCTTTAAATGTGCTTTTCTTGTTTGTTTTGGTAAAATTTTTGTCACATAATTTTCTTTCATTAGATTTTGACTTCCTTGACTTTGTGTTTTTCTTGCTTGTCCTTAAGTAATCTTTGTTTTGTCTTGGTGGCATAAAGTTTGTAAAAATTATGACCAAGGGCCACCCGTGGCGTCTTGGATGGACATTAAAACTCTTATGTGCGCTAGATTTGTTCCTTCCTCCTATAGGAATGAACTTCTTTTGAAGCTCGAAAGGCTTCACCAAGGTCCTCTGTGTGTGAGTGGGTACTTTAAAGAATTAGAGTCTCAAATGTTTAGGGTTGGAATGAAAGAAGCTAACAAAGAAAAAAATGAAAAGGTTTGTGATTGGTCTTAGGAGAGACATACAAGACCAAGTAGAGTTGTATGAGTACTTCACTCTTCAAAATGTTTTCACACTTGCCCTTAGGATTGAAACTCATTTGAAAAGAAAGAATAGGTCAAGGAAGAGTTACTCACCCAACCACTACTATAGTCACTCATGGAAGGGAAAAGCTAAAGAGAAACATGATAAATCTCCTTCTAAGTCTTACCAAGCACCGTCAACTAAATATAAGTCACCAAGTGGTCACACTCACCATTCCACTTCTCAGGATCAAGTTCCATTAAATGTTTTGAATGTTTGGGGTATAAACACATTGCTTTGAATTGCCCAATCAAGAGGACAATGATCTTAAAGAAGAGTGATGATGAAAGTAAACATTTTTCTTCCCCTTTCCCTAAAAGTACTCTTTCCCACACTTCTTCTTCTTCAATTGAAAGGACTAAACCCCCTTGAAAGTGGATTGTTAATGGTAAGGTGCCAACTAGGGCAAGTTCCCAAAGAACGTGATCCTTCTCAAAGACAAAACCTTTTCCATGGGGGGTGCCTTATCAATGACAAGATATGTCCCTTCATCATAGATAGTGGAAGTTGTGTAAATATGGCTAATCCAAGGGTGGTGGACAAGTTTGGCTTGAAAACCATTCCTCATGCCAAACCCTACAAGCTATCATGGCTTAAGGAAGAAGAAATAAAAGTAACTAAACAAGTCCTCATTAACTTTTCAATTGGCAATTTTAAGGATGAGGTATTATGTGACATTGTGCCTATGGAAGCCAACCATATTTTGCTAGGTAGGCCATGACAATTTGATAGAAAAGTTGTTTATGATGGCCATGCAAACACCTATGTTTTCTCCTCCCTAGGAAAGAAGTTCACAATCCTACCTCTCCCACCTCCACAAGAAAATGAGGACAAAAATAAAATAAAAG
>Ga0214544_1009418_pt1 | contig 15334 bp, 6 predicted proteins | sample CNSS3metaG_FD_160074 | JGI IMG/M metagenome (GOLD analysis project Ga0214544, IMG submission 160074) | Root nodule microbial communities from cowpea collected in UCLA plant growth center, Los Angeles, California, USA - CNSS3 | ecosystem: Host-associated > Plants > Roots > Nodule | place: USA...
ATATATATAGATATATATATATATATATATATATATATATATATATATATATATACACGAAACGGCAGAGTACAGAACTTGCAGAGGTAGGAATTTCCTTTATAAATTCGCCGACAATCAGAGCCTCTTCCTTCCCTTTCTTTTTCCTTTACTTTCAACCAAGGGAGAGAGAAAATAAAATAGAAAAAGAAAATCGCACAAAATAATCAGAGAGAAAAAGAAAAGAATAAAAAGAAAAAACACAAACTTTCGAAACGATCGTGTTTCGTGTGAGAGGAAGATGAAGAAGTGCGAACTGTGTAAGCTTCCGGCAAGGATTTTCTGCGAGTCAGACCAGGCCAGCTTATGCTGGGACTGCGACGCAAAGGTTCACGGCGCAAACTTCTTGGTCGCCAGACACTCGCGAACCCTCCTCTGCCGCACGTGCCACTCTCCCACGCCGTGGAAGGCCGCCGGAGCCAGACTCGCTAACGCCGCCTCCATCTGCCACCGCTGCGCCGCCTCGGCCGCGGAAGAACCAGACGAGACCGAATCCGGCAATGACGAGGAACCAGACACCGAGGACGACGAGGTCTCCGGCGAGGAAGACGGCGAGAACCAGGTGGTGCCGTGGTCCTCCACACCGCCTCCGCCGGCGAGCTCCTCCAGCAGCGAGTGCTCGTCCTTCAGCGGGTGCAAAAACGAGGACGACGAAGGTGCTTCTGTTTCCGTATGTGAACCGGAAACGACAACATCCTCGTTGAAACGACAACGCGAGAACAACAACGACGACGAAGACGGCGTATCCGGCCGTGATCCGCAGGTTTGCTTTATTTAATTTTTGTTTCCGACGAGTAATAATAATCGCTTATTTTTATTTATTAATTAAATTATTTCCGTTGGTTTATTGCGTGAAAGCAGCGGTTTGGAAGGGTTGCGCATCTCAACGGAGGTGGCGTGTGACGGAGGATGATCGTTGAAGGAGATTTCAATTTTCAACCACTCGCTACGACGACGTTTGGTGTTGGGGAAAGTAAGAGTCTCTGAACCGTACGATGGGCGAAGATATTTTAGGTCTTTCATCATTAACTTCTAATCTAACCGCTTACAATAGAGTAGTGGTTTTTTACTGTAGGATGATTATGATGTTGTGTGTTTAACAACAAGTTTTCCTTTATTGGTTTCTAATCTAAGACAAACGTTACCATATGATCTCGATTGTAACCCTTTTATATTTCTATCTAAATAACATCTCCGATTAATTTTTGAGTTTTTGATTATGAGAATAGGATTAGAAAGAGATGATTAAGAAAGTGGGAGTGGTTAGCATTTAGCGGTGGTTAGAGACGTTGGTGAAGTTGTGGCTGTGTGAAAGTGAAGATTTTTTTCTCTTTCCTTAAAAGGGTGTGATGGAGGGGATGTGCGTGTCATGTTGTAGGACCTCACAGCACAACCACAACCAAGTGTAGTGTGTGAACAAAATGAAGAATAATGAAAGGTGCAATGCATCACTAGCTACTACACATTTATGTTTACGTGTACGAATAGGTAGGGCTCAAATTAGAGATAAGTGTAAAGTGAAGAAACCCCAATTTCTATTTGAATCAATGATGCAATCTATAAATAGAAGGGGAGTTGAATGCGATATAGCGCACTACTTCCTTGTCGCCTGGTGCCTGCATCTCTCAACATAAAGTCACCAATTAACTAATCAAATGGTTTCATTGCAATCGGCATTGTTCTAAATTCAAGATCCTGAGAAGGTTGGTGTGGCCAGAAACTATACCATAATATGGTATTTTTTAAATTGAGGTTATCTTGCATGCGCAATTGCCATCATTTCTTAATTTGGGGTGTAATTATGCACCCTGAGTTGAGGTATCTTAAATGTGTATTGATATGTCAAGTAAATTAGGTTGATTTTCTCTATCATGCATGGCTTCACAATTTATTATATATTTATCCCAATCCATGGGTTCATGGAATCTGACTTCAAATGTTTCTGTTTTTTTCTTTAAACTAAATAAAATAATAGATTTGTTTCAGCTAATCTTACACATCATCGCAACTCTATGATCATCAATAAAATAGTTAACAAATAGGATTTATATTCTAAAATCGCTCGTGATGATAAATTATGTTCGTTATTGTAAATAATTTTGGATTATATAACTTAAGCATCGCCTACAGTTTGCATTTTTAAGGGAAATTATAATAGAAATATCTTTTAGTTCTTCAGTTTGTCAAGTAGTGCCAAATTGGTCTTCTAGCTTTTCTTTGTCTTAATTTAGTTCTTGATTTATTTTAAATGATTCAATTTGGTTATTGGTTATTGTCGTCAATTTTGACCAAACGATATTAAAATCAACATCACGTGTCAATTTTTTTTTTTAATTTTTAATTTTATTTTTTACACATGTTACTTCATAGTTGTATCACGTGTTAAAATATTCAATTTGGTCTCTACTAGTTTTAATTTAGTCCTAATTTTTGTAAAAAAATGAAATAATATTATCTCTTCTTAAATTGAAACTCAATTTATTTTTTTATAAATTTTATGATGATATTCTTACTAAAATTGACATTTTTATTAAATATTTGTAAAAATATTTTTAAACAAATTTTTTGTTTTTAGTTTTATTATTAAATAAAGTTAAACCTCAAACCTAATTTCAATAATTAACCATTTTGTCATCGTGTGTAAAGGCATCAAATGTACCATATTATACAAACTTAGTGAAGATTAAGAATTAAATAGCTTGTCACAAATCGGTTTAAGAACTAAATTTCAAGTTCAAAACAAAATCAAAGTTTAAAATTTTATATAGAATTTAAAGTTAATTTAAAAATATTTTTAGAAATATTTAATAAAAACTTAATTTTAGTAAGAATATCACCATAAGATTTATATAAAAAATAAATTGAGTCTCAATTTAAGGAGAGACAATATTATTCCATTTTTACAAAAAATGGGACTAAATTGAAAATAAAAATAAATATAGAAACCAAATTGAATCATTTTAACACAATTGTGAAATGACAGTGTAAAAAAATTCAAAAAAATTCAAAAAAAAACCAGAAATTGAATCATTTAAAAAAAAAAGGATCATATTGAGACCGAACAAAACTTGAAGACCAAATTGACACTACCTGACAAATACAAAGACAAAAAAAATAATTTAACTAATTATAAATAACAAAATATTAGTTTTATTTGTTTATATTTCATAAGTAAAATAATTGATAGTGAGTAATGCATATCGGATATAATAGTGATTGTAAATAGCAATATTGTCAAATGTTTGGAATTCACCATGGCTCAATCACATGTTATGTATGATATTCTGCTTGACACATAAAATTGGAAATGTCAAACATTTCTTCATTTAAAAAAAAAAATCAGATAATGATGTTGAAACATTTTTTCGGTAACTATTTAAATATAGTTAATAAAAATATTATTACTTAATACTATTAATTTTGGTAATTTTCAAATGTCAATTACAATTTATTTATTTATGTTATATGATTTATAAGCTGGTGGGATTCATTTAAAAAGACCAAAAAAATGTAAAATAATTACATTGACGAAACATTTAAAACATACTTTGTATTTTTTTTTTGCTTTGGTTGATGGATCGTTTAAAAAGGTTGTTTTACTTTAATTTTTATGAAAATAAATTGTGTGGATTGATTTAAATTTCTAAATAAATAAATTCTTATTATTATTCTTTTACTCAGGGTAGGAATATCATAAACATTTCTGTTTGAATATGTTGAACTTTTATAAATATTGAACAATAATTTCATTCATGATTGTAAATGTAAAAGTTAAAATGCATGTTGTAAAACTTGAAAAGTGAATAAAGAATAAAATAATAAAATGTTAACATGATGAAATAAAGAAGCAAGTAAATCAATTTGAACAAAGAGAAATGACGTAAAATGAATAACTCTAAAGGCAATGAAAATAAATGACAAGAAATGCAAATGAAAGAAATTATCAAAAGAGAAAATACAAATGATAAAAGAAACTATAAATTCTTAATTAAGATATTATTTCTAAGTTTTTAATGTCATTTTTCTTGAAGATACAGGATTTTTCACTGTAAAGAAATTTTTTCTTGGAGACATGCATTCCTAATTTTTATTATATTAAAAAAATATAATAAAAATTGAAAATGCATAAATCAATAGAAAAATAATAACTTTGATATACTTTATAAACTTTTCAATTTTTCTTCTTCTCCATTAATCTTTGTTGTTAATTATCTTTTTTCTACTTTTTTTTTATTTATTTCTACCTTATTCCCTAAGATTTTTTTTCCTAAGAGAGGTAAGAATAAAGTGTGTTTATGTGAGTGATAATGAGAAAGAAAGGAAGAGAGAAGTGTATAAATTATTTTTTTTCTCGGTTCCTTTTCGTATAACAGATTGTGTATTCATATCACACATCCCATTATAATGTAATAATAACCTTAATTATGATGAACACGATAAGGAAGAAATTGACCAAGATAATATCACCTTACGTAATCAAATCACATCAAATTAGAGCATAATATCAATACAATCTCAATCATCATCACTTGTATTGACTTTAATCATTAGAAAAGATATTGCTTCTAATTATTAGAATCATATCACTATTTTCTCTTATGAGGAACAAAGGCTAGAAAAGCAAAGAGTCGGGATAAAAATACATTTGGTTGTTGGGCTCATGAGGAGGGGTGCGATAATTAAAAACAAATGAGATTCTTCCTTATTTTTTTTGTTTCCTTTTTTTCTCTTTTTTTCATCTCTTTTTTCTTTTTCTTTTTTGCTAAAATTAAAGTTTGAAAATTTTAGAAGAAAATTTTATTTCACCTTTTTTTTATTTACCATTAACTAAAAATATTAATTTTATTTTATATTTTTTTCAAAAATAAATTTATTTACGCAGACGAAATTGAGTATTGACCATGACGATTACATTAAATTACTAAATTATAATAAATAAAATTTATTTAGACAATTATAGTGTTATAGTTACATGTATGATAATGAGTCAGAAAATAAAAATTATTATACAAAAAATATCAAAACAGTATTCTACATGATAAAAATAAACAACAAATAAAAATATTAAAAAAATGGTCATACGAAAATAATTTAATAGATCGTTGAAAAAAATCGCACAAAGGAGAAAACAAATATAAGGTTAAGGGTATGGTAATATGAAAAAGACCTTGGAGATCCAGTAAAAATTTTCAAATATTAACCTAGTTGAATGGTTGAGAAATAACAAAAATTGTCTTAGAAAAAAAAAGGAATTTCTTCAAATGAACAAAAGTTAATAATAATAGAATAAATAAGATAAGTTTTTTATATTACCTAGTAAATGAAGTGTTTAGGCTATTGAACAATTAAATTGACATTGTTAAACTATACAATAAATAAAGATATTAAAAAAAAGTAGAAATATTCAATTGTGATAAATAAAAAATATTTATTTGACATACAATATTTGAACATAATTGCACAAAGGTTGCGATAACAGAAAAAATAACTTGGAGATATGAATGAATTTGATGACAAACCAAACAATTAAAAGAAATAAAAAAAATATAAAATGTGTAATAAATATATATTGTGACATCCCATTTAATAGAAATTTATAATAAATAAAACATCACATTAATAGTAAAATAGAAACTAATGGCAAAAAAAGCCCAAAGAGCAAGTTGAAAGCATAACAATACAAAGTTTTTCAAAAGAAAATAAAGAGTGAGGAATAACTAAGGCAATCTACTCTAGACTGTATGTAGCATCTTCATCTACCTACTCCACCTTAACATGCACTTCTTCTTCTGCTCCCATAAATATTGATGATCATCACACAGAGAAAAGTCAAACAAGAAACAAACACAAAGAGTAGGGTAAGATAGTGAAAACAATTTAACAAATAATTGAGCAATTATGAACACAACAACATGTGATAAAAAGAATACCAGACCCTTTAACTCAAGTATCCAGATACATGTAATGAAATCGGACCCATTGGAAACATGCCCTTGTGGTGGCCTCTACTGCTTTGCAGAGCCATTATCAATGAGTTTCACCCTACCACACACAAGGTGAATCCATAATCATCTAAGGTCATTATCATGCCTTAGACTAGAACCTCTTGTTACTTTCACCACATGAACTAGTTCACTTTATATGAGTTTGACTAATCCATTAGTGTCAGGATGTAACCTTACTTGATTCCTTATTTCATTACACACACTACAATAACACCACCATTAAATCTTCCTATGAGACTCATGAAATTACGTCAAGCACATATTATGTATATATTCTCACACATTCATTGTCATCACATACCAAGTACAACAATTTCAGTCTCATTACATCACACAAGACATACATGGAAGCATGATTTAAGGGGTAAATCAATGAATCATGGAAGCAATCAAGTAATTAAAACAATTATGCTATCAATCTCGCTTAATCTAAAGAGCTCTCGCTCAAGCAACAAGAGTCTCTCGCTCAAGCTAGAAACTTTCGTCTAGGCAAGATTGCAAACAAAGAGTACTAGAACATCTACGAGTTCTCGCTTTAGCTAGACCATCTTGCTCAAGCGAGATTACTCTCGCTCAAGCGACAACTCGAGACAAAGAGCAGGGACAAGTTTCAGCTATTCCCGCTTAGGCGAGAGCTTCTTGCTTATGTGAGAACAACATATCCACACGCTCACACATGCAAAGCCAAAAACCAGAGCATAAACACTACACAGTTCAATGCAAACATCAATCCAGCAACAGAAAACACATACAAGGGCTAAAACTAACAAACCATTTCAAAAACTTATAAACCCTAGTTTCCCTTACCTTGACAGATGCTAACCCAGCAAAACCGAGCCCCAACAAAAGAGTACCACAACACAATTGCAGCTTAAGAAGCTAACAAACAAGAACAAAGGGAGAAGATAATGAGGTTCATGACCACAAATCTGAATCAGACCAAGAACTTCATAACTGAAAAGAAAAGGAAAAGAAATAGAGGTTTTAAGTTCAACTTACACGGAGGGAAAGAACATTTGGTTAGCTCGAATGAGGATTTCGCAAAGGCCTTAGTTCAACTTCATTTTCAAAGGAGAGAAAGAATGAGTTGTTTGGGTTGAGAAGACAAAAAGATAAGTAAAGTGGAAAACTGAAAAGGTTCCTGAAAAAAATAAATGGGTTGGCTGGGCCTTTGTAATTTAAATGGCCCATACATATGAAATAAAAGTGGACCTTATATATATATATATATATATGAGTGTTTTTAAATTTTGAACACATTAAATATTTTCATATATCAATACCCTATCAGTGTGTTATTTCCATTTGTATAGTGTAATGCAAAAGATTCTAAAAAAATAATATATAATTATTATTTTATTAATATTGCAAAACTCTCTTAAGTCCTCTATCTGCATGAAATCGGTTGCTCTTGTTCTTATCTCGTCAAGAGTTTCTACAGGTTTTTTGCATGCCAATGTTCTTACAAGTCCAAAATCACCCTGTGAGGACCCTTCAAACTTTTAGCAAAGACTCCTTACTTTTCAGACTGAGAGGTGTGGTGTTCTTCAAACTTTGTGCCTTGAAGTTGAGATGTCTTAGGTCCACGTCTGTTCTAGACCGAGAGATGGTGTGCCTAGTTAGGCTTGAACCTACGAATATTTATCTTAGTTAACCTTGATGAATGACATGTGTAATCTTCCTTAACCCTAAGTCATAATTCCAATTAAAAGAAATTATCAGAGCCATCTTAGATTGAGAAAATCTAAGCCATCATAGGTTGAGATCTTCTAGGTTGTCATAGGTCTAGATGTACCTGACCATCATAAGTTGAGATGTGTGTTAAGCCAACATAGGCTAAGATGCACCAGGTCAACATAGGCTGAGATGTATCAGGCCAACATAGGCTGAGATGTATTAGGCCAACATAGGTTGAGATGTGTGTCAGACCAACATAGGTTGAATGTATAAAGCTAACATAGGTAGACCAACATAGGTTGAGATGTATGATGCCAACATAAGCTGAGATGTATCAGGCCAACATAGGCCGAGATGTACCTAACAAACATATAGGTTGAGATGTGTGTTAGGCCAACATAGACTGAGCTATATCAAGACATAAGTTGAGACGTACCAAGCCAACATAGTGATGATAGTAGAATTAAGATACCTTCTATTTGGATATCAGTCACCTTTATATACCTGGTCTTCATTAATTACCTTTAGAGACATTTAAAACCCTTTATAAATACTAATGAATACTCTATTGTAACTATCACAACATTAAAAAAGCAAATTATTGCCTTGTCTGATATTAGCATGTCCTTGTTTGATATGTTTTCATCTTAATATATGACCGAGATGTATGCAACCCTTCATCTCAAACTTACCAAATTATCTGATCAAGATATATCAAACCCATATTAGTCTAAACCCATATTACTCTAAATATATCAAAAATACCGCGATATGTATTAGGCCTACGTAATACAAATATGAACATTTACAACATATAAACTCAGGAATGCACTAATCAAATAATTAATCTGAAAGGCACCATATTTATTAAATAATGTTTTCTTAAATCTAACTTAAAATAAAATTTCGCTTAAATGTCTAATATATGTATATTATATATATGTTAACATGTATAAAATGCTTAACTTATATTTTCTATAGGGAAAATTTAATATATTTTAAATTTCTTTCATTAAATCAAATACCCATTATGTATTTATGGTAATAATATTAAAAGTTAAATTCAAATTTGAAAAAAGAATTAACTTACGAATGAGTCTTGCAGGGTCAAATTAAGATAGCGAGGACGTGTGTTCGTCGGCGCGGGGCTGCTGAACGGCTGTGGTGTGCTAGTCGACGGCAGATAGATCACTGGTAGAAGGTGGGCACGTGATTAGCTGGAGGCAAGTGCGACGGAGATGGCGGTGCTTCGCAGTGACATGAAGGACAAAAGCTTTCAAAAAACGTGTAAGAAAGAAATACCTTTTTTTTTTTTTTTAATTTTTGAAAACGGCATTAAATTCCATTTCAATGACTGGGGTGCTATTGATGGAACACCTACTGCCAATTAATTTTATATCTATCTTCATATTTTCATACATATCTCAATTATCTTCCATGCATTATTACTAGTCACGGCATAAATAGTTCTATAGTGCCACTATCTTTCTCCATAAAAATTCCATTGGTTAAAGTGAAAATAACTTCGAGTTTATTTTGTTTCACATTTAAAATTTTATTCTTCTTTTAAAAAATTTGGAGGAAACTATTTAACGATGACTCCAAATTTTAATTTGTTAAAATCAAATTAATCAAAACTTTCAAAATTGTTAAAAACATAAAATGCTCCAAATCAAATGAATTATTCTCCAACTGAAACTCGAATTCAATGTTTTAAACAAAGTTGTGCCTCTAAATGAAATTGTGTAATTCAATATTTTCAATATTTTTATTAGAGTGTGTTTGGGAGAGTATTAAAAAATTAATTTTGGAAGAATCGATTATATAGACACATAAACTAATAATAATAATATTAATTTTTACTTGGATGTAAATTTTTTAGTTTAAAATCAATTTTAAAACCAAATATATCATTAATTTATTTGAAAAAAAAAACAAATCTAATGTTTGGGAGACCTTTTTTATTACTCATTCTTTCACTCCTCTGCCTATTCATAGAACCCACACTCTTCCTAAACTATTCACAATTTGCCTTCATCTTCTTGTTTTCACTTTCTCTCTAACTAGAACTTGAGCTCCATTCTGATCCATTCCTCTCTTCCTGTTGCAGCAAGCGAACCTGAGATCAGTTGATAACCTCTCCCCCCCAGCTAAGTCTCCCTCCCATCCACGTAAGTCAATTTCAATTTCCCCAATTCTCTTCAAATTTCAAATTCTGGAGTTCCATTCTTGCTAAATCGAATTAGGGTCCTATTCTCACTCTGTGAATCTATACTCCAGTTCCTAGGTTGTGCAATTGAGGTGCCTCCCTGTTGAAAGATATCCTTGCTAGTTGGTGATTGTTAAAGGTAAGGGAAGCTATCTGCTTTGCTTAAATTTCGTATAGAAATCATCTCTGATGACTTTGATTGCATGAATTTGTGCTTGTTTGATGCTTGGATCACTTGTTTGTGCTGAATTGGGATTTTTGGTGTGAATTTTTGGGCTCTACATGTGAAAACAGATTGAGAATCTGATGTTTTTGCCCAAGTGAGCAGCTCTCGCCTGAGCAAAAATACTAGAAACTCATTGCTGTTTATGTGCAAATTGTCGCCTAGGCAAGCTGGTTTCGCTTGAGCGAGAGACATTCTCATCTAAGCGAGACAATTTAGCCTGAGCGAGAATTCGCTCTGATTTTGAGTTGCCCTCTGCTTGGAGCCTCGCTCAGGCGAGAATGATCCGCCTAAGCGAGATAGCCCTCTCGTCTGGGCGAGATCTTCTAGCTTGAGCGAGAACCACTACAGCTGAGTGTTTAATTCTTTGTTTTAATGGATGAAGCTATATGTATGAATGTATAAATGTGAAATTAGCCTATAATATGCTTGGATTGTTGTGACTGGTAACATGTATGGTGGATTTGCATGAATTTGGATTGTGAGAAGATGTGGTTGAACTAGAATTTCAAGGGAAATTCCAAAGAGTATGTTTTAGTGTATGTACGAACATAAGGACTCACTATTGGGGTATCCTGAAACTCCAATAAACATTCACACTCAGATAGAGCATAATGGATTATGTCCAGAGGAGTAGTAAGAGGTCTTAGTCTTTGGACTTTATCAAGTCTTAGACGCGAAGGGGAATTACCCTATAAGTAGTTGGGTGATAATCCCTTAAGGCTAAACTCTGCAGAGTTTGGGAACAGTCACAGGTGCACGCCACCAAGAGGTCCAATGTCACTTACATAATCCGGATATTGAGTCTAGAGTCATGTATCTATGTTGTGATGTGGTGGTTTAAGTAATTCCGGTAAAAATGAGAACAATTGCCTAGTAATCATAATTGAACTGAATGTTTTCTCTTAATTAAGTTAGCTTACCCTTTTTGCTTGTGTTTGTTTCTTTTAGTGTGTTTTCTCCTTTGCAATGACCACCTAGTAATTGGTGTGAGCAGTGGAAGATACAGGCGAAGACACTCCCCTCTTGGATAGGAGTTGAACCCGTGGCATGGATATCCAGCAGTAGATTCTATTTCATGTTTTGCTTAAGAGTCGGATGTTTCGCTAACTCCTTTCTAGCATAGGCTGTAAATATAGTTGGTACTTATATGGTTATTTTGGATGACTATATTAATACATTATATTGGCTTATTTCTACCACTTGCTTTGTTTGATGATGATATAATGTTTTATTTAGTAGCGTAAAAACTATTAAATGAGATGTTACTATTAAAGTGTTAAAAAAAATTGTGGACGACACTTCAATTAAAAGAAGGTATTTGCTAGAGATTTAAAATCTCTAACGATAATTGATTAGAATAAAATCGCGGTAGATATTTAACATCATTAAAAGAACGCAAATATAGTTTTATTGTGAGAAGATTTAGTTTCAGACATTGGATTTAAAAAGTTTCAATTATTGGATGTATAGTTAACTATGATTTTAAAGTATAATTTTTTCTAAATTATATACATATATATATATATATATATATATATATATATATATATATATATATATATATATATATATGTGTGGAATTTTTAAATGTAATTATGGCTACCTTTTGATTGTTTTTTAAGTGAAATAAAGTTAAGAATGCAGTGAAACAAATTTCGTGTAGTTTTTTTTTATTGGATAGGAAACATTTTACTTTATTAATTAAAGTACTGTTTTATTTATTTTAAAATGCAAATATATCTAAAGTCCCACTTGAACAATATTTGTTCATATTTTAAAATGCAGTGAACTCTTTGTTTAGCTATATCTCGAGGGGTGCAAGAATATCACTATTTTTTTCTTTTCACAGGTGAGAAATAAAAAAAAATGGTAAAATATGTTTTTGATTTTTAACATTTAGTGAAAATTATAATTAGTTTTCTTTTTTGAAATCTTGGTTCAATTTAATCTCTTAACTTTAAAATTGTATAAATTTAGTTATTTTAACTAAATTTTATTATGTTTATTTGACGTTTCAAATGAGTTTATTCAAATTCGTTTCATAAATTCATTTAAAATGTCAAATAAATTTAACAAAATTTAGTTAAAATAACTAAATTTACATATTTTGAAAGTTACGGAATTAAATTGGATCAAAGTTTTGAAGAAATACTAATTTTAATTTTCACAAAAAGTAAAGAAACTAAAAACATATTTAACTTAAAAAATAGTTGATTTATTTTTTCTAATTATTTTCATGCTAATTTTGTTATACCATGTAAAAAAATTAGGTATTTTTACTCGCTTTTATTTTGTTTCTCTCATTTGGTAGCAATTTCCGTTGTATCAACACAAATGGAAATCAATCACTAGCCTATGTTAAAACAAAGGAAAATCGTGCATTTTGGAAATACTTTGTATCCTGCAAGTCTTATTTTTATCTTCAACATCACCATGTCCAATGACGGATCTTCAGCCAAAATTTTGGCTGAATTACTATTTTGGTCAATCTCTTCGTTCAAAAATGTCAAGTTGTTTCTTTAATTTTTTTTAAGTCTCAATTTGTTCGTGATTTTTTGAAAATTGATGTACTTTGATATTTTTCGTTAAATTTTTTAAAGCGGAAGAAAGATCTTTCATCAAAAATTGACACTAGGATTATGTCAATTACACCAACAAATCAAATAATCATCCTTATTCAAAACTTCAATTTTAATGAAAAATCTAATTCAAGAAATTTAATAAAAATGACAAAATTGCATCATTTTTTCAAAAATCGAAACAAAATTGAGACAAAAAAAATTAAAAGACCAACTTGATATTTTTGAACGAAAATAGAAATCAAAAGAATAATCTCAAATATTTTATATAAACTAGTAAAAACATAGTATTCACTTTTTTCATGATAATAAAAAATAATAAAATTATAATTATTGTTATTATTATAATTATAAAATTAAATATAAATTATTTTTATAATCTTACTATAACTAATTTTCATTTATAATGATTAAATTTTAAAAAATAATTAAATTAAAAAATAATTAATTCCACAAATAATCATTTAAAAGATAATATTAACAAAATAATTATTTTTATTTAAAAAATATTTAAAATATAAAATTAAAAAATAAATGTGGACAACCCAAAAAAAACTTTTCTTTATATATAAATATAGATGTATACAAATTTATTAGAATATCAAATATATGAAATATATTACAAATATTAATTTTTTGAAAAATATATTTAAAATTATATATTAACAAATATAAATATAAAAAAATTGGAGGGCCATGGCCCTCCTTAGTCCTTATAGCTTGTTCATTAACATTATCAAGTCTCTTTTGTCATTGAAATTCATGCTAATTGTAGCTTATTTTCGGTATTTTTTGTTATGGTTAAGTATATTTTTGTCCTTCAATTTTTATTGAATTTTGGAATTAGTCACTTTTGAAAACCTTGAACAAATTTAGTCTCTTATCTTTATAAATACATGGATTTAATCCTTTAAACCAATTTTTTTAAGTTTATTTGATGTTTCAAACGCATTTCTCAGCTAACATTGAAGCGAACATATGTCAAATATAAACAAACTAAAATATTATAATGAAATGTATTTAAAATGTCAAATAAACTTAATAAAATTTGGTTAAAATGACTAAATCCACACATTTACCAAGTTGATGGATCAAATTGGTTCAAGATTTTCAAAAAAGACCAATTTCAATTTTCACTAAAAGTTGAAGGACAAAAAACATATTTAACCTTTTTTGTTATAATAGTTCTCAACCTTTTGGACATTTACAAACTAAAATAAAAGTCCCACTCTAACAATATTCGTTCATCTTTCACTCTTTTAATGGATATTCAAGTTTTTAACAACTTTTACTATGCAAAAAGCTTTATAAATTCTTTTATAAGAGTGTTTAATATTATTCTAGATTGCCTTCATTATATCACACCACTTTTAAATAACTCGTTTTTTACAAGTTTTGTTGCATGTCTAGTAAAAACTCAAATTTATAATTTTTTTATTTGCAATTCATATTTTTAAAATTTAAAAATTTAGTTCAATTATTAAAATGATTTTTTTTTCATAATCCGAATTGTACTTAAAATATAGTTCTTAATATTGTTTTTTTATTCTCAACGATCATTACTAAAGTTTTATTTTCTTATTCTCAATGAATATATATTTTTGACAATTTTATTAAAATAACATAACAAATTATCTATATTCTTAAAAAAAATATAATTCTTAACAAGATTTTAGTTATTTTTCTCAAAAATATCCATTATATAAAATATTTAAATAAATTCATTCCTACTTTAATTTTCAAATTAAACTCATTTATCACATTCTTATGAAAAATAGTACTATGTTTTCTTTCTCTCCTTTTCTTTTCAAATTTAAAAAAAAAAAACATAACAAAAAATTTGCAAGATTATACTTTAATTTACAATTTGAAATTCTAAATAAATTTTAAATCTAATTCAATATAAAGAAACTAATTTATAAAATAAGATTTATACATATTTATATGTTTTGTTGCACGACTAAAAAGAAATTGAAGTAAAAATATTTTTTTCTTTTTAAATTAAAATTAAATTAAATGAAGGTATTTTGGAGAAAGAATCTAGGTTTATACTGTGAAGCATCGTTATTGATAGACACACCTCTAGAAAATAAAGTCCCACCAAATTATTTGGGCTTGCTAATGATACCCTCCAATCACCTCATGCCACTTCTTACCTCCTAATTGCTCAATCTTAGAGATGTCAAAATGGATTTTAACCCGTGAGCCAACCCGGCTCACCACGGGTTCGAGCCGGGTTGGGTTGAGAAAAATTCAACTTTTTCAAAAGTGGGTTGAACTCAACCCGGCTCACTTAACCCACGGGTTAAACGGGTTCGAACCGGATTGAAGGTGGGTTGGCCCACTTAACCCACCAACATTTTTTTACAATTTTTTTTTATTTTTTTTAATTTTTCTTTTAATTTTTTTTAATTATTTACTACTCCAATTATATTTTTTCACAATTTCATATTTTTAAATGTTAGAATGTTGCTTAATTATATTTGAATTATTTGAATGTTTAATTAATTTGATTGTCAAGTTATATATATATGTTGATACTTTAATCTTTAACTATAATCTTTATAGTAAATTACTCAAGTAACCGTCTTATAAACAA
>Ga0214544_1009425_pt1 | contig 15313 bp, 11 predicted proteins | sample CNSS3metaG_FD_160074 | JGI IMG/M metagenome (GOLD analysis project Ga0214544, IMG submission 160074) | Root nodule microbial communities from cowpea collected in UCLA plant growth center, Los Angeles, California, USA - CNSS3 | ecosystem: Host-associated > Plants > Roots > Nodule | place: USA...
ATTGGAATCCATATCCATTAAATGGATTTTAAATGGATTAGATTTTTAATAAAATGGATTATAAATGGAGTGGATTGGAGCAAAAGTGGATTGGATCAAGAAAATTAAATTTTTTGCCCACCCCTAAGGGTGATGGAGGTTCCGCTACATAGTCCGCTTGGACTGGATCTATATCTTTATGGGCTTTTTTTCTAGGCTATGGCCCATGTACTAGTTGTCTTTTAATTTCCTTTTGGGTACTGTTGAATGCTGTAACTGATTTAGTTTTGGCATCGTGGTGTGCCTAGGATATTGTAGGGGTTGTGTTTAAGACCCCAAGACTACACTGTTGTACTATCTTTGTGTGACGCTTCCTTTAATTACGTTTATTAATTAAATGGGACGTTACAAGTTATAGGATGGTGTTGAGTTCAAGTGTGGGGATGTGTGATCTTTAAAGGTTTAGAAATGAAAACAAAAATGGTTGGACTAGGTGAGACTCAAATAAAAATCATGAAAAAAGCTAGAACAAAGTTGAAAAATAAAACAAAAAATAAAAAGAAAAAGTGTGAAACAAAAGCAAGGAAATTTGAGTAAGAGTGTTGGAATAAATATTGAATATCCAAAAAGTTCTGCACTTGAACTCAACACTTTCCACACCCATTCCTTTCACATTTCCGGATTCAAGCCTTGCTTCCCTTACATATACCTTTAGCCTAACCTCATTATGTAAAATCCTAGAAAATCATATTTTAAAAGTAATAGTGGTTTAAAAATAGTGTAAGATCTGAGAAAATTAAATAATTAATTAAATAATTATTTAATAAATGCGGGTAGTAGGAGCCTTTATGGCATTTAATGCAAATTGTTGTGATGTGGAAAAGTACTAACTTAAATGGTTAAGAGTACTTAATTGTGTGAAAGGACTTGGGTTTTAGTCCTATGTATGCCAATTGTATGTTATTTTAAATTCTTTATTATTTTAATGTTATGTTTGAATGGGATTAGTGATAATGTAATCCTAAAATTATAAGAATTATCATGAAACATGAATTTGTTGAATTGGTTATGCACTTGTGATTGAATGGTTGCGGGTTCAAACCTTGCTTAGAATGAATTAAACATTCTTTTTGCCAAATTTTCGTTTAGCATGAATGAGAAGGGTCAGAAAACCCTAGCTGTTAGAGGAAGCAACCATAAGGTCTGGAAAACCATAAAGTTAATGAAGACTAATGGTTTAGAAACCTTACCATAATGATTTTTGTTTTTTTTTAATTAAAGTAATTAAAATAGAAGTGAAGAAGAGAGAAAGAGAGGAAAATAGGCTAGAAAACTGCAGAGAGTGTTGGTGAGAAGTTCTGGTTCGTGGAGAAAACAAAGAATAGGAATTGTGATGGTTCTTAGAAGCAAAGGGAAGAAGGTGTGAGAAAGAAGAACAAGGATTTCAAATTGAGCAAGAATTGTCTGGGTAAGGGGAGCTATTCTTATCCATTTTGATTTGTGAATAATGTGTTTAACATTACCATGACATATTGCATGAAATTCTCTCTTTTTTACCCTGTTTTTCGTAGTTTCTATGCTTCGGTCCAGAAACCGCCTGACGATCATGAGTGTGCCGCCAGGCGATGCATCTCTTTTCTGCCCAGTTTACTGGGTTTGGCTATGAACCGTCAGGCGGCTTGGGATACCCGCCAGGCAACACACATGTACTTTGTTTGGTTGTTTTTTATGTTGTTTGTGCGGGAGTCAGTGTGATTTCTGGAATTGGTTTGTGTAAATCATTTGGGTGATTTACTACTATGAAATTTATGATGATTGCGGGTGTGGTGACACTTTAGACAAGAATCGTGCATGATAAATCATGAACATATGTTCGGGTATTGGAGAGAAGTGATTTGGAGTTGATTTCCAAAGAGTAAGGGTCAATTGAAAATTAAGAACTGAATTGGGAAGGAAGTTCAATGAAGTATATGCGAATCAATGTGTTTTGGTTCATTTAGCAATGGGTTAAATTTTGGAAAGGGGCTGAGTTACTCGTAGGTATGGAAAAATTGAGGTTTCTGCTAGGTGCTAATACACCACCTGGCGGCGCCCCATTTGTCGCCTGGCGATGACAAGATGCAAGCCTAGTTTCGCGAACTTAAGTGGTTGGCAACGAGAAAGAGCTAGGGAAACGAATTGTGATAAGAAATAAGTGAGAAACGTGAATGAGTGATACATACATACATACATATATATATATATATATATATTAACTAAGAAAGAGGATATTTAAGAGGTATGATGGTATGCTTATGTCAAGTGCTTAATGTAAGAATGGTAATGAAAGAAAGGGACAATATTAGTTCTAATTAAAACTTCAGGTTCTGGAAAGAATAAGTTTCTTAGGTGTACATGTGATATGTGTGATTGTCATGCAATAGTGAGTTAAGGTATAAATCACAGATTGTGAAGCATGGGGTGAAAGTTAAATGGGGTTGCTCATGTGTTACTGTTGCAATGTGATTTATGCAGATTGTGTACTCTGGAATATTGCACCATGTGTCAATTTCCTAAGTTAGATTAAGTCATTGGATACGATAGAAAGCCTAAAGAATCCTAGGTATTGAATAAGGGAAGTGACAATTATGAATAATAGGCACTTGAACAATATGAGGACTGCAAGGTATCACGAATTTAACCGTAACTGAAGAGTATGTTAATACCTTATGAGGTATTTTGAGAGTACAGGACAATCTAATGGGTGTCATAAACCAGAAAAATCTGTGCTACTAGTGTGGCGCCTGGCGGCCTGCTAATCCCAGCCAGGCGATAGGACCAGCGAGGGGGTCCCTGCACCGTGTGGCGCTTGGCGGCAAGGTGTGTTCCGCTAGGCGATGAACCCTAAACATGGGGTCTGTGAGAGGCCTGGCGCCTGGTGTAACATCCCGACCGGATATTACGGGTTTAAATAATAAAATAAAATAAGAAAATAAAATCACATTTATTATAAATCCATTTCCCAAAAACGCGAGAAATTTCAAATAATTTATTTCATAATAAAGATAACTCTAAGTTCAAATCTTCTCAAAATTCAATAAAATACCAAAACAGTCTCATAATAGTTCACAAATTTATTCCAAAATCATAAATGATAAAACTCTATAAAACTGTTCCCATGAGTATTCCCCGCTCCGCTGTTAAGCCTCACCAGATCCACCTACAACATCATTTGCTCCCGTATACCGCGTACACAATCATCGCCAAACACAAGTATATATATCACACAAACACACCAAAGGAATTCCTTCCTTTGATTCCATACCACATGGCCACAACCATGTTATTCGTGTTCTACGTCTTCTTGTGAGTACCTCAAGATGTTTTGCAGCCATACGTATCAGTCACAACCGACAGAGCACGTGCGGGAAACCATGCTATGGATCATACACCGTAACGCCAAGTGGAGTTCCCAAATACGAACATAGTTCATAATGTCCCAAGACTACCAAACTCGTCAGCTAATTACTAAGGATGGCAATCTATCTGGACCCATCCGTACTGGCCACACCAGCACACTCACACCGGCAACACTCGCCAACCCGAGCTCAACTCAAGAGTTCCTCGTGTTCATCTGCCATCTTGAGCTCAACTCGAGGGATGTCATTCTGAGCCACAACTCAAGGAATGCCACGTGCTAAACCCCTATCCCGAGCTCAAGCATAACACTATTGCTTCACGGTATCGCCTGGCGCAGCACTCTCGGCGCCAGCTAGCGTGTAAGATCCGGGAAAATTAAATAGTTATTTAATTAATTATTTAATTAGGACGGATAATGAGAATATTTAAAGCAATAAATGCGGGGAGCTATGACATGGAAAGGTACTAGCTCAAGTGGTTGAGAGTACTTTATTGTGTGTGAGGACTTGGGTTCGAGTCCTATGTGTGCCGCTTGAATGTTATTTAAATTATGTGTTTTTGTGTGATTATATATTGAACTCGTTTGGATGATGATAAACCCTTAAAATTGGGGAAGTCATCATGAAATATGTGTTGGTTGAGTGGTTATGTATTTAAATTGTTAATTGGTTGGTTGTGGGTTCAATCCTTGCTAAGAACAAAACTAATTTTCTTTTTGACAATTTTGGGTTGCATGGTATTGAAGGGACGTGGAAAAACCTAGCTGCAGATGAAGGCAGCCCAATGGGTAGGAAATCATTCAATAGTGGTTCATGAGTGGTCATTAGCTAGGACACTTAAGGCATTTTCGTTTTTAGCACTTAGCACCTTTAATTTGGGTAATAAGTGAGAGTGATAGTGAGAGATAGGGTTAAAAGAGAGGAAAAAATAGCATTTAGGGTCGTGGTTGTCATAAGAGAAATCTGTTTTCAGAGGATTGGGGGCTGATAGAGTGAGGCAGTAATGAAATTGAAAAGGTTGGAGTGGGAAGTCAAAGCTAGAGAAGGTTTGGTGAAGGTGTAAGCACACCTATTCGAATTTGGGCCAAGAATCCAGGTAAGGGGATTTGTTTTAATGTTTTTGATTCATAAATGATGTACTGCGCTGAAATCGATTGGATTGGATGAGTTTTCGTGATGAATTGTGCTGTTGTTTGCGAATTCTGGGAAATCTGCCCAGAAACCGCCTGGCGGGCATGTATGTGCCGCTAGGCGGTGCATCGGAGTTTACTCAATTCTGGGTGTTGGTGTTTGAGTTGCCTGGCGGTGAGTCCGACCCGTCAGGCGGTGCAGGCTGTATGATACTGTTTCCGATATATTTTCGTGTTTTTCATGGTATGTTGACGTTTTCTTTCGAATGGTATGTTGGATACATTGTTGTATGTGATGATATGCTTGGTATTAAGTGTTTATGATTATATATAGTGAGTTGGGCACGGAGAATCCCTAATAGAATGGGTAATATCATTGTTTGATGGGTGTGTAAGTATTGAGGACTAGAAAATCTGGGAACGTGTTAGCACGAAATCCTATTGTATAAGAGAACTAAATTTGCGAGTGTGGAAAAGGGTTCATGAGTGCAGAAAGTTGGGTCTGTACCCATAGACTGATGCGCCGCCCGGCGGATTCTCATTGGCCGCCAGGCGGTACCAACGTCACAGGGATGTTGGGAGAATTGGCGAGGTTGTCGGAGGAAAGAACTAGACTGCGAATGAGTTGTGAATGAAATGGACATGAAAAGATAATTAAAATAGGAAGCTAGGGATGTGGGATCTATAATCATTGGTTGTGGTAAGAATATATGGGTTGATCAATTATAAGAGTCAAGATGATTGTGACTTAATGATATTTAGGGTATGAGTGGCGTTGAAGTGCGGGGGAAGCAGGCTAAGGGAAGACTGAATTATGCGTCTTTCACTAGAGTAGGTCGCTGGGAAAGATGGATTGGGAATTTAGAGGTACAAGTAGATGAGTAAGCTGAACTACCATGAATGAATGGAGCATAGTAGTGTGATGAAGTGGTAATAACAGTTTGGTGTTAAGGAATACCAGAGTGAGAGTACAGGATTAAGTGAAAAGAGTGTTAACTAAATAGACCCTAAGAGGAGGTGATATTAAAGTTGTTGAATGTCAAATCATGACTAGGGTGACTTAGGATGTGAACCATAGTAATGGATCAAGAGTGGGGTGCCACTAATTCTTCATTTGGAGTTGAATACTAAGGGAACATGCTTAACTTTGTGTTGTTAGTGGGGTAAGTTCGTGCACACTGACCTATGTAAGAATATTATCCAGTGTGTGGTCACTGGTATAGCGCCTGGCGGCACGGGAGTGTGCGCCAGGCGATAGAAACCACTACAGAGGTCCCTGCATCGTGGGGCGCCTGGCGGTAAGGAAGTGCTCCGCCAGGCGGTGTATGGAATCCAGTGGCGCTGGAAGGGCGCTGGCGCCTGGCGGTTCACGTCTCACCGCCAGGCGGTCTGAACCTGTTTCGCCAGGCAGTACTGGTTGGTGCGCCAGGCGCTTGCGTGGCAGGTTATGAGCTGTGTGTGTTGTTTTGACTGACGATGATGCTTTGCTTGGATCGGGAGATGCTGCGCCATGAGCGGGTAGGTTCATGGATGGTGTGACATGTGATGATATGAGCGGGGAGGTTCATATCAAGTTACTCTCACGTGGGGATACGAGCGGGTAGGTTCGTATGTTCCGTGCTCACGTTGAGAGATGCCACGTGCGGGGAGGTACGGGGGCTGGTGGATCACATGTGTTGGACTACGGGCGAGTAGGTCCGTAGAGCAGGACTACGAGCGGGGAGGTTCGTAGAGGCAGGACCACGAGCAGGCAGGTTCGTGTGAGCATCAGATTCCCGAGTCCAAGGCTAACAAATTGTGAGACTTGAAGACTATTAAGTCTTGGGGGTTAGGGTCTTGGCCAAGATTTATAGATAATGATTAAGATGGGTAAATGATCTATCCTGTGATTACATGTTTATCATTTTATTTTCTCAGCTCACCCTTTCTGTTTGTGTGTGGCGATGATCGTGTAATTCGTTACACGGGAGCAGATGTTGATACAGGTGGTGCTGAGGATGCTCAGATGGCGGAGTGAGGGCTAGCATGGGAGTTGTGCTAGGATTTTAGTAAATTGTAATTTATGTTTTAAATGTAATTTTTTTTGGGAACTTGTAACACTTTATGAATTGGTTATGAGTTTTGGCGCGCTAACTTAATGAAATAAAATTTTCCCGTGTTGGGATTTTTTTTTTGAGATGACTATTTAATGAAATTATTCATTTTAATATTTATTTTTTTAGTAATATTCCCTAGGGATGTTACATAGCGCATCAGGGCTACAACAAAATTTCCACCTCTATTACTATAACAATTCCCTGTACCCATGTGCTACTTTCATATACATGTAAGGGTATCCCAAACTCCAACCATGTTATTTCAGTCCCTTGCCACAAAGTTATTCCCTTCTAAAGGCTCTAAACAGTTAGGTAACATCCATGTGTTCCCCACCTCAAACCCGTACACACACACACACACATACACACACACACACACACACACACACACACACACACACACACACACACACACACATATATATATATATATATATATATATATATATATATATATATATATATATATTCGTTTATGGTCCAACCAGCACTTTAATATTTACATTACTTATGATAGCTCCCTGTAGTACCTCTTAACGTTCCATAAACTATTTTATACGCACATATGATCAATTCGCTTTCAAAATAAACTATGAAACCAGCAATCGTGGATAACATATATCTCTTGCTAATGACGTCCAAATAAAATCTCCATCGTTCAAAGTGAAGAAATACATGTTATGGACCACCTGTCAAAATTTCACCTAAATCGGACGGTTAACGAACCGAGAAATTCAGGTTTACGAAAACTGCACAAACAAGAAAAACATGGTGGCGCCTAGCGCCCAAAAATCAGGAACCTTGCGCCTGGCGGTACAAAGCCAGCGCCGGGCGGTTCCTGTTCCGTCAAAACTACAAAAAACAACATTTTTCGTGAATCAGAGCACCTTTCGCATCTCTGGTATGGCACCTGGCGGTAACCAATGTGCCACCAGGCGGTTCCTGCTATTCCAGAAACCCCAACATTCTTCTCTACACCTGCGAACCTCAACCCATTCAACTCCAACTATTCTTGTTTTAAACCAATTAACGATCCAATAAGCTTCACTCTCTTATTTAGGTTCATGATTTATTCCTAAATTTCCCAATACATACAATTTTCATAACAATTACTACTCAACTTTATGTAATTTGGGATAACCCCAAATCATCAACTCTAAATTCATGCTCATATCAGTTCATCCAATTTGACCACCAATTCCACAAATTTCAAAGGCGTATAATTTCTAATTATTCTCAAGCCATTAGAACTTGGTTTCTCCGCGATCAGAATCCTCCCAAAACAATAAAAACATAACAATTGAGTCAATTCGACCACCGGGCAGTTCATCTAATTTGACCATCGAGCAGTTCATTAAGAAACCCAGAAACTAGGTTGCAGGCTTGTGCCGCCATGCGGTACAGGGCTTCACCGCCAGGCGGTTCCTCAAAGGAACCCAAAAAACACTAAAACTGGGATGCGTCGCCTAGTAGCTACGAGTAGCCCGCCAGGCGATTTCTGAAAATTTTCAGAAACACAAAAATTGATCATGGTAGAGGGGAATCATACATATATTCATTAAATACATCATGCATTTAATTAAAACATGTAAAATTAGCGTAGTCCAGCTCCCCTAACCTGGTTTCCTTAGCTCATTTTTGGACTTGTTGTGAGTTCCCTATTGATCACAAATGATCTTCCTTTGACTCTATCTCAATGCAACTCCTTTCTTCCCTCAATGCTCACCTAACACTCTCAATTTTCGTATTCCTATGGCTATGCCACAATAACAATCCTTAAAACCACTTTTTTTTCTCTTAATTGGTCACTAATTGTGGTCTTAATAAGAGATAAATGGTATAAAACGAAAATACCATTAAACTTGAGTTTAATTGTCATTCATTGGCCATTCTATAATGGTTTTCCAACCCCCTTGGCTGCTAGGGTTTCCTTGCCCTTTCACCTTCATGCCAAAACTAAACTTGACTAAAATAAAGCCTAATTTGATTCACCAAGCTTCAAACCCATAACCATGCCAATGTCACATCAATGCATAACCACTCAACAAATTCATCTTTTGTGATGGTTAATATAATTCTATGATTATATTATCACTTAACATGATCAAGCATATTATAAAAAAATAATAATAATTAAATAAGACACAAATGACTTACATAGAACTTGAACCCAAGCCCTCTCACATAACAAAGTACTCTCAACCAATTGAGCTAGTATTTCTCCACATCACATCAATTAATATTAAATGCCATAAAAGCTCTCACTACCCGTATTTATTAATTACTTATTTATTTAATTAATTAAATTCCACGGGTCTTACACCTGGCGGCAAGGGTGTCCCGCCAAGTGGTCTACACGTTCATTTCGCCTAGCGGCGCTTAGGTTGCGCCAAGTGATAGTGTTGCAGTTATTTGGCTTGTGTGTGTTGTTTGTACGCATTGATGCGGACTTGGATCAGGAGATGTTCTGCCATGAGCGGGTAGGTTCATGGATGGTGGTGGACACGTGATGATATGGGCGGGGAGGTTCATATCCAATTACTCTCGTGTGGGGATACGAGCGAGGTAGGTTCGTATGTTATGTGCTCATACTTGAGAGATGTTGTGTGCGAGGAGGTACGTAGCTAGTGGATCACGTGTGTTGGACTACGGACGGGTAGGTCCATAGAGTAGGACTACGAGCGGGGAGGTTTGTAGAGGTAGGACCACGAGCGAGCAGGTTCGTGTGAGCATCATAAATCCTGAGTCCATGGCTAACTATGTTGTGTATTGTTAAGGTTGAAAAGCCTTGGGGATTAAAGTCTTGACCAAGAACTAACTTGAATGAATCAGATGGGGTTGTATTACTTTTATTATGTTATATTATATGTTATTTAATTATTTACAAGTTCACCCTTTCTGTTTGTGCTTGGCGATGATCGTGTAATTTATTACACGGGAACAGATGATGCTACAGGTGATGCTGGTCATCCATAGAGACAGAGAGAGGGCTAGTTTGGGGGCTATTGATATAGGGATTTTATGATGTTATTTCATTATGTTGGATTTTAAGAACTTGTAAATAAGATTATTATTTAGTTATGTTTAGATTATGGCCCGTTGGTAAAATAAAATAATTTGAATTTTCCTGCGTTTGGGAATAATAAAAATTATGTTGTTTGGTTTTCTAAATTTTTTTATTTATTTTAATTAAGTAATTTTCATTAGGGATGTTACAATAAATGTCGTCGCACAGCGACTGGAGCTTAATACCTAGCGAAAGCAAAACCAGAGACTTGGTCAATTTAAAGACACTCAAACATGCATAATTTAGCAAAGGTTCATCTATCATGTATAAAATTACAAAAAATCAAAGGTGCACATTCAAACAAAAACCACAATGCACCATCACACAACAACCAAAAGCGAAGCCTGCTACGCACTAGGCATCGCAGGCTTTGCCTAGCGATTCCAAACTGTCGCCCGACAGTGCACCAGAAGTTCATGTGCAGAACCTCATTTTCTCCACCTGCAAAATTACCCAAACCCCAAAGACGTGACCCACCCATTCAAAAGCATAAAAACTCAACCAGTTATGCTTCCAACATCCATACATACTCAATTGGCCCCATCAAAATACATACATACATTTTTTATGCAACACATGGACACCAAAAAATATGGTCATGAAGAAAACATAAATTAAATGGCTAAGAGACAACATACAATCATGGAAACACGAAAATACAGTTCCCCTTACCTTTTTTTCCCGTTGCTCCGCCCTTGCTCACACTAAAAATGGCCTCCTAGATGCTTCTCCTTGCTCGGAACAAGCTTCCACCTTCAACTCTAATCCCAAGGCCCTTCTTAACCCTCTAAGTTCTCCTTAGGTCTCCTTTTGGTGCTCTAAAAAATCCACACGAAAACTCCCTCCCCCCTTCACTAATTCCCTCTTTAACTTTTTTTTCAGCCCTAAAATAAATTGATAAAATAATTAAAACGAAAATAATGTTAATTTCCATTCAATTGGCATTATCATGGGGTCTACCCTTAAAATTCCATAACTCCCACTCCTCTAACTCCCTTAAAGACGAGTAGGGTTCATGGATGATCCACCAACGTAGCAAAAACTAATAATGAGTAAAAAAAACTATTTAGTGCAAGCCAAGGTTCAAACTCTCATCAACACAATTACCTAGCAAGTGCACAACCAACAAGCCATTACATGTTTCATGACATTTCATACACATACACAAATATAATACCCTATTGCACGACCATGCATAATATGCAAAAACAAAATAAAAAATTAAAGTATCATACTAATGGCATCCACAAGATTCAAACACAAAACCTTTCAACCCAACCAAGTACATTCCATCAAAAACACTCCACCAACTTGGTGTTATGTTTTTCTCTCTTTTCTTTTAATTTCATGGTGGGGCCCACGAAAATCCTTTTACTCTCTCTCCGTTTGGTCACTGTGTGGATGTAGCAAGAACAATTTCGTGGGTTCTTTACGGTGCTTATTGTATGATTTCTATATATAGATTTTTTAAGATAATATTTAGAAAAACGGAAAGAAATATAACGCCAAATATTAGGTTATTAATTTTAAAATATAAATAGAATAGGAATGATAGAAAGAAAAAAAAGGGTTTTGAATGTTAGGGTTTTAAGGGAGGACGGCTGCGGCTACTAGAGATATAGATGTTTTTCCTTGTATGGTTAGAGAGGAAAGGAGGAGAACAAAACGGTAAAGCAAAGGTTGAAGAGAACCCGAGGAGAGTGAAAGAAGAGGGGAGAAACACGTATAGGAGGAACTACACCAGGTAGGGGAAGTTAATTCTTTCGTTGTTCTTATACACGTTTGTTGGTTGATGCTTGAAACTTGCATGTGATACGAAATGAGTAGGAGTGTTGATTATGTCTTTGCTTGATTATGAATTACTAACCTAGTATTGTTTCATGCAAAAGTTTCGTTTTTTTTTTGTGTGGTTTGTTTTCTCTATGTTGTGTGTAAGACCTAGGAAATTCATATAAATAATAACTAATAAAGTACAAGTAATTATGGGTTGAGAATAGCCTAAGAGAATTTCTTGACAAGTCTTAGACAACAAATAGTATTAGCTCATGTGGTTGAGAGCACTTAGTTGTGTTGAGAGGACTTGGGTTTGATTCTTGTATGTGCCACTAGTGTGATATTTTAATTGTGTTTTATTTTACCAATATATTATGACTGTGGAAGCATGATTTAAGCTTGTATGTATGTGTGAATTAACATGAATCATGTGATAGTTTGTTGGTGTACATGTGTTTAATGGATAGGAAGGATGTGTGTTCGAATCTTGGCTAGATTGAATATTATTCTTATGTTTTACTATTTTGCCAAGTGGTTAAATGATCTAGAAACTGTAGAAATTCTCTAGAAACCAGAAAGGTAGCAGTTTATATGTAGTGATGGCTATTAAAATTTACATTTAAGTTAATTTCGTTTTTATCATTTTTTTTATATTTATTTTAGGCTTAATTGGTGAGAGGGAGAAGAATGAGTGAGAAAACAAAGAGTCATAGTGTGTGGCAAGTGAGTGCTGAGAATTTGCAATCCAGAGAGGGAATTAGAGTGAAGGCAAGGAGGGGAGCTTTGGGAACAAGGAAGAATTCATTTGGAATTGTTTGGAGCTAGGACACCAAGTAAGGGGAGTTACACCTAATTGATTAATGCGTGAATAATGCATGTTTTGATTGTATGATTGAATGCATGAAAGTCTTTTCTTTCGTTTTTGATGTTGAAAATCACGTTTATGAGTTTTTGCCTAGAAAACCGCCTGGCAGTGTTCTTAAACCAGCAGACGACGCGAATTGAGTTTGGACAGTTCCGCATTTTGTTGGTTCTCATGGCACTTTTGGGACTTCCCTTGAACTTATATACTTTGTGGAATGTCTAATGTTATAAATTATTGGTATGAATGTCACAATTTTGATGATATTTTGTTGAATTGAGGAGTGCGATTACATGAGGGTAACTTTGGGATGAGAATGAATGAAAATCGTGAGATTCACGTATAACTGTGTGTTATCGGGTTCACGCGATTAAATTGCACACAAATGAAATTTGAAAGCATGATTGGGGTCTTTATGTGCAATTGGGGGATTGGGGTGTAATGTTATAAAGAAGTCAATAAACTAAAAATTGGCTAAGATAGATTAGGTGAGGGTTAATTCTTATTATTTTATTGATTATATTATTTTTCTTTCTCAACTCACCTTTTTTTGTTTGTGTTTGGTGATGATCGTGTGACTTGTCACGCGGAAATAGATGTGAATCCAAATGAGAACGCTGATGCATAGTGACAGAGTGGGGCAGACGATGGGGAATTTTTCTCTAGTTTTATTTTCATGCATTTTATAAATTTTATGATTCTTTTTCTCTATTATGAACATGTAATAAAGATGGATTAGTGTGATTGAACTACAACGAGATAAGTTTTAAATTTTCCCATGCTTGGGAACTTTATATAATGTTTTAATTCCAAAAGAAATTTTATGATATATGCTTTATCTAGTAATATCCATCTAGGGTGTTACATTATGTTGAACCCTCCGACCTTCATATGCTTTGCGCAAGGTGGAGAGTAGTGTGTTGTGTGCGGAGTATGTTGTTCTGTCTAGTTTGGCCATTCGTGTAAAGCCTGGTGCATGGGTTCTACTTTTAAATGAGTTTTATTGGATTTTTGGGGTTCTAGTAGGGGAAGCCAATCTTTTATGTTATTCTCTCTTATGCATGTATGTGTTTTGTGGAGGTTATATGTGATGAAACTTAACCTTGCCTCTTTGTCTATCTATATACTTGTGTTGTTTAAAGATTAAAACTATATATAGCATGTGTGTGTTATGGAATGCTATGGTTTCTTTCTCTGTGTGATAATCTTGTGAAGAACCCTTTCGTTCTTGTGTTTTAAACATCAGACTATCTTTTCGACGCTGTATAGAAGAACCTAGGTCTGTGTTGTTTTGTTCCTGTTCTCGTTCGCAATACTGGTGGAAAGACTTGCGGGTTGTAGATATAGTTTGTTGTTTCGAGTTTCGTGATGTTGATGGTGCATGCTCGTTGTTTTGTGGTTGAATAGTTTCACATTGCTTTGTGTTGCAGTGGCGTTGTTTCAATGTTAAATGTTTTTCCTTGCATGCATGAAATTAGTGGGACCCGTGCTACACTATTAGCTTTGTTCTTGTCATTTACTAGTCAAAATTGGGTTACATGAAGTTAAAGTGGATTTTAATATTTTTCCACTTGAATGTGGGTCCCTTTTTCTATTCAATTATAAAAATTGGTTCAAATAAGATACATGATAGGTGTTTTACGGAAAATTATCTTTTGACAAATTTTTTTAACAAACTTTTGACAAAGTTTCTATAAATAGAATTAAATAGATTATTTTTTTATTTTTTAATCAAAATAAAGTAATAATTGTAATACTTTTTTACTTCAAAAGGTAATTTGTCAAAAAGTTTGTAAAATTTTTTTGTTAAACTATCATCTTCCGGTGTTCTACGTAGCACCATTGTCAATTATAAGACAATTGATCAATAAAATCATAATTATATTATATTATATCTGTGTAAATAATGTTACATGGATTTCAATAAAAGAATGGAAGTTCATCTATTATTTTATTAATTTTATCTTGGTTATGTTTATATAAAACTAAAAATAAAGTGGAATATAGTAATAGGTGGTGGCATTGAACCTTTAATTTTTGGAAGAAAAAAATAATGTGTGAATAAATAATCGTAGTATGATTTCTGGAAAAATTAGAGTTTGGTTGTGGTTACTATGTTTAAATATATTATTTGGATGTGATGTTGGGTATTATTTGATATTTTTTTTTGTAGAGTTTTTTTATATATCATTATTTATTGTTAGCTTACCCCTATTTGGTTGCTTGTGCGTTTGTTGTGTCTGCGATGATCATATAACGTGTGTGTTATACGAGAGCAAATGATAATGCAAATATTTCTAGAGTCACTACAAGGAAAAATATTTTTAACGGAGGTTTATTTTTACATTACCCAGGGTTAAAACCTCTACTAAGTTCTTTACTCGGGGTTTCGATTTCCCCCGCTAAACCATCCCTGGAGAATGTGTTAGCCAGGGTTTTTACGAACCCCGGGAAGCACCAATCAATAACGGAGGTTTTTTATCCTCTTGTATTTAACATAGGTTTTAAAACCTCAGTTAAGTTTTGTGGGTTTAAAATCCCCGGTTAATTACCATGAATTTTGAAACCTCCGTAAAATATCGTGGATTTTGAAACCTCCATAAAATACTATAGGTTTTAGAACCTCCATAAAATAACATAGGTTTCAGAACCCCCATAAAATACCATGGGTTTCAAAACCCCCTAAAATACCCTGGGCTTCAAAACCTCCGTAAAATACTATAGGTTTCAAAACCTCCGTAAAGTACCACAGATTTTTAAATTATTATTATATTTTTTTACTCATTTATCATTTATGTATTCATATATATTTTTTCAATCACAATTATTTACATTTATTCTATTTTTTTAATCTATATTTAATGAAATTATACATAAATAGATATAAACTCATCAAATTGACAAATTATTTATAGATGACTAAATGTATATCAAAGTATAACAAATATACGAATTCAAATTCAAATTCAAGTACAATATTAGTCAGCAAAAACTATCATGAAGTACTG
>Ga0214544_1009427_pt1 | contig 15312 bp, 8 predicted proteins | sample CNSS3metaG_FD_160074 | JGI IMG/M metagenome (GOLD analysis project Ga0214544, IMG submission 160074) | Root nodule microbial communities from cowpea collected in UCLA plant growth center, Los Angeles, California, USA - CNSS3 | ecosystem: Host-associated > Plants > Roots > Nodule | place: USA...
TGTTGTAATCTTTGTAGTCATGCTGCCAATAATGTTTAAGATTCAATGTCTGTAGTTGAGGATGATGATTTGTTGGTGATGATGATGTTTTGTTGGTGTTGAAGTTATGAATGTAAAAAAGCAGTGTGGTAACTTGTGAATGGTGTGTTTGTTTGTAATGAAGCAGGGTCTAGTAATGTGCAATTTAAGTCCTTATTTTAAGTTCATACGATAGTTTAAAATGTGCAATCTGGTCCCTATTTTAAGTTTAAAATGTGCAATCTGGTCCTATTTTAAGTTTAAAATGTTCAATTTGGTCCCTATTTTAAGTTTAAAATGTTCAATTTGGTCCCTTTTTTTAGTTTAAAATGTTTAATTTGGTCCCTGTTTTATGTTTAAACTGTTGAATAGAGTCTCTGTTTTATAACACAACCTGCCAAATAGAAGTGGAAAATAAACCAACATATAATTGAGTCCATATTGAACATACACAACCTGCCAATCACACAAGTCCAAATTCCAATCACAACTCCAATCTTGGAGGCCAATATTCATTCAAGTGCAATCAAAATGTGCTGAAGTCATGGAATTCAGATGTTCAACAAAAGTGTGCTGGAGAAACAAAGTTAACAAACATAGTACCAATTACTACAAAATTACTATCAAAACAGGCCTAAATACATCAAAAGTTATCTCCTAAGTAGGCCTAATTAAAGCACAACAAAAGTTGTTCAAGTTGGTGGTCTTCGAATCTGCAATTTGTGCCTGCAGCTTGGTTGCCCAGTCTGTTGTGGGACTTCATGTGCCTGCTGTGAAGGTTGTGTTGGTTGTGTGGTCTGCTGACTTGATGGTGGTGGTTGTTGTGTAGGCTGTGTTGGTTGTGTGGACTGCTGACTTGATGGTGGTGGTTGTTGTGTAGGCTGTGTTGGTTGTGTGGACTGCTGACTTGATGGTGGTGGTGGTTGCTCTGTAGGCTGCGGTTGCTGAGGGAGTTGTGGACAATTACTTCTATTATGTCCCACTTCACGACATACCCTACATCTTTTTTGATGGCCACCTTTCCTTAACTCAGTATCATTTTTCTTTAATTCCCACTGCTCCAATCTCCTCTTTTTCTTTGGCCTACCAGGTAATCTCCTCTTGAGGGGGGGTTGAACATCATTGTAGGAATGTCGACGAACCTTCAATCGCAATAACGCTCCAAACTTGAATGCGAACCCTAACTGATGAACGCTCCAAAAACCCTAATTTTCTGACTAACCCTAGGCCATCTCCACGATCTCCTTCGTTCCGTCTTCACTCAAATGATTACTCCCCTTTCCTAATTTCTCCACAATCACATTTGATTGTCTAAACTTGGGTGCTCGACGTTTACCATGTTTCTCAACTTACCATTTCTAAATATTTTAATTGTTTTAACTTTTTACTTTATTTAACTTTTTACCCCAATTTTTTTTTAACGATTCACTGTGCCAGCATGTATTCAGAAAACTGACACGTAGGCCAACAGTTACAGCGTGTCACTGTTCCGTTAAAAATTTTAACTCCGTCTGCCAAAAGGACTTAATTGAATGCGATTTTACCAAAACGAGGACTAAATTGAACAAACAACCAAAATAGGGACCAGATTGAATAATTTTGACAAAAATAGGGACCAAATGTGTATTTAAGCCTTTTTACTTTATGTAAAAAAATGAAAAAGAAGAATATTTTTTTATTGATAGAAAATATTTTGATTGGAAGAAGCACAAATATTATTTTCTTTATATTGTATAAATTATTAATTGAAAATAAATATTTAATTTTTTGAATAACTTTTCTCAAACTCATTCCTGAATAATTATGAAGTTAACAGTGTATTTTTTATGTTAATCTTGTTTTGTTTGATTGTGATTGAAAAGTTATGAGAAAATCTAAATCGAATTGCTAAGTTGGTTTCTTTATATATACAATTTTAGACATTATTATATGTTGACTTAATTAAGTTTTAAGGTATGATAAATTTTGAATATGTTTAATTGAGTCTCTAGTAAATTGGGTGTTTTATCACTTTATATTTTTCAATTGAGTTACTTTTTAATTTTTCCTCTTAGATGAAGTCAAGGTAAGGACACATCGAACTGTGGCCATTTTTATCCTAGGGGAGAAGGTTTCGAAATAATCCACATCTTCAATTTGGAGAACACCTTTACTACAAGGTGAACTTTGTAACCCTTAACATTGTTGTATTTTAATAGCTTAACTTTGTAGATTCATTTGTATTTATAAAGACATTTTAGATTGCCAATATTTTTCTTTATCTGATATCGATAACATTGTGTTCATCGTCAAATTCACTACTTTACGACTCATGGCTTATCTGACGATGTTTAACAATTTCTTGGAAACGGTTTGAATTAAATTCAAATGATAAAAGGGTAATTGTGATAGAAAGGGACAATTCAATCATAAGTGACAAAAGACTGAATCATATAAAGCAGTTAAAGATACACATAACTGAAAGTAAGGAAATAGCACTTGTAAGGCTAGGTTGAGTTAAAACAAGGTGGAGATGGAATGATAGGTTAAGACATGTTGCGCAAAGAAGATGAAAGAATTGAAGAGGAGGAGGATGATTCCATATTGGTGTTGGTGATTGGGAATTTAGGATTTAGATATAAAGGCAATAAAGGATTTGAGGAAAATGTGGATTTACGTCGATAAGGATGGAAGATCCATCAAGAGGTAATGAGATTGTATAATTAGGAGAAATGGTCTGGGCTACGAGTGTGTATGTAGGGATGTTAATGGACAAAGAAGGTGGGTTGTTTCTGTCAAAGGGAAATAACATTTTATTATATAAGATATTGTTACTAAATTTTAACAATATATTTTTGCTTTAAATTTTAAATTAAAAATATAAAAGCATTTACCAACAACTTTCCATGAATTTATGCTTCTCTAAGATACCCCAAGAAACAAATGGTCAAATATGAAAAGAAACGATTCCTCAGCATATTTCGATACAAGAGATAACCATAAGAGGATAACAGTTCTTACACTGGATCAATAGTATGCTTGACGCACAGCCAAATATTGATGTTTTATAAGAAACCCTCCGTTAAGAATTGATAAATTGCAACTCTGACTCAAGGATAGGACTGAAAATATGCCAACTAGAATCATGGAATGCATTATAATAATCATCTGAAACTGTTTGGATTCTAAATTCATTTGTAAATCCTCGAGCAGCCAAAATATGCCCCACCGAATTAAGAATAGGTGAGTTCTTACACAACGACACATGCTGCTCATATGTTTCAAAGCTGTTGCCAAATAATACCATGTTTTTCAAGAGATTCAGTTTCCAATTTGCTTGCAACAGGTTGTTATATAACTCTGCCTCACAATGAGGCATGAAGAACATTGTTGGCTTCAGTGCCTCCCGTCTCCCATGCTCGTTTATGGACATGACAGAACAACCAAGAGTTTCCAAAACCTGAGACTCGGTTGCAGAAAGAATAGGATCAAATACCTCTACGTTTCCAATCCAACTGAAATCTCTTTTCAACAATATTGCAAGGCTAAGCTGCAATCGAGGGGGCTCATACAGTTCAATGCTGCCTATACCATAAATGACCATTTGCATCTTTATCTCCGAGGCCAAAACCCTACTGAAGTAATCAGCAATTGATGTTTGAATTTGATCCCTGAAAGTATGATAGAATTCAGATTTATCAATCTTATTCATACATCTTTCCATTTTCTGCACCAACGTTGCTTCTTTGCTTGGATCAGTCAGAGAATCTGTCGGAGTCCATGGCTCTTGTTTTTCCTCCAAAACTCCAGATTTGGTAGCTTTTCTTCTTTGTCTGCTGCGACGGGGTAAAACAACTGTCCAACCTTCACTTGTGCAGTTGTCAATTGTTAGAGTTTTCTCCGAAGCTGCCATTGAGACTCTAAATCTCTTAGTCTCTGATGCACTGCTTCAACCTCAGAATGCAATGTCAAATTCTGGGTAAAATTACATGGTGTTTAGTACTGGCTTTCCATGCTTACTCGTGCAAAATAAACAGCAGCCTGATCCATGTTATTTGTAAATAGTCTCATTCAAGAAGATGATAAAATTTGCGAATGCAAACTACTAAAGTACGCAAAAACATAATGTAAATGTGCATCTTTGCTAAACCATCTTTTCAAATGAACATTGATGATAACCCCAGCATGCTCATCAACGAAACATACCCAAGAAATGGTGGTCATGAGAACCCAAAATCAATATACAGACTTGGTACGGATCAATATACAATCAACGTAGATATATTATATTCCTATTACTGACGTATTTCAAGCTTAAGCATAGTGAGAAATCTTAAGTAACATTTTGTGGGACTAGAAGAATTGAAAATCCCCAATTTCTGTTGTAGAATGGAACTATGGTAGCCTTTAAGGACAACACAGCCTGATAAAATTTCTCAAATTGCATGATCCTAATCCTATGTCACTAGATAAGAGATTCCATAAATACCAAGTCTTTACCTTGATGAACAGAGCAAGCTGGTTAGATTTGAAAAAGTATTGTACTATTCAAAATCAAATACCTAGCGAATTAACAGAAGCGGAAATAAAATAACCCATTTGACATAGATGAGAGTACATATATTTATAGCAAAACAAACTCATCCTAGACATCTACGCAGTATACTAAATGAGATATGATTAGGAAATTATCAAAGAACTTTGCCATAGGCCAAAAAATAGTCGTGTTAAAACACAAACAGTAATTGAGGAGGAGGAATGGGGGCATGGAAATGATGGTCACAGAGTGGTCCTCATTCTCTCTCTCTCTCTCTCCCTCCCTCTCCCGCCACCTTTTTTCATCCCATCAATCATCTCAGCTCTTTCATTTATCTCTCTACACTTTTTCTGATAGGATAAATAGTCTTAAATAGGAGTTTTCGTGCTTTGTGCTAATCCTAGTTCCTAGGTGTATCTCTTTGAATTCTCTTCTCTTCTCTCATACATTGTATCTGATGTATCCAAAATGATTATAAATATTGAATCCTCAGAGAGGGAAAAATACTCTCTCAAATTTATTCTAATTCCTTTGTATTATCTTCAACTCTTTCTCTCCATCTGACACTTCTTTCACTCCCGCATGCCACAACCTCCAAACTGCTATCAATTTCATAAGAGTTAATGTGCCTTGGATTCATATGATGAACACGGGCTTCTTGATTTTCTTTGTTCCAAAAGGTGATTCTATGTAAATGTGCATAACATAGCAGGCTTAAGAGCTTTCCAAAATGGATTGGTGCTGGTTTAATAAGTTCAAGCATAAAGACAAACAAAACACAGTCTCCAGAAAACAAGGAGACTACAGGCATTGCAAGAGAAAGGTCAAACCCCCCAACAAATTAAGAACCACCTTCGAATGTGACCAAATAGTATGTTGAAGCTGGAAAGCAGTACACAAAAAAATTATAAGAAGCAAATTAAGAACTTGCAAGAGAGAAAGGAATGGTGTAATATGCAAGGAAAAAAGTTGGCAGATGCTGAAGTCTATGAGGAAGAGCATAACAATTTGCTAAGGTAGGTACTTTGAGAAACGGGAGACTGAATACATGCGCATATGCTATGATGAAGAAACTTAAGAAATCTGATATGCTTCATAGAGGCTAGGTTCAACATGTAAAATTTCAGAGGAATCTACTGGCAGAAGTTGACAACAAGTGCATTGAAATGCTTTATTGTTCCTTTCAAGATGAACAGAATTTATATCTTATAATGGAGTATCTACCTGGAGGTGATATGACTCATATGACGGCTTTGCTAATGCGGAAGGATATACTGACCGAAGATGTGACCAAATAGTATGTTGGGGAGTCAATTCATAAACATAACTATATTCATACACTTGGTGCTAGATAGAAATGCTCACATCAAGTTATCATACTTTGGATTTAGTAAACCACTAGACTGCAGTAATCTTCAGGAAGATGACTTCTCTATTGTAAGCAACAGAAGTGGAGCTCTTCAGAGTGATGGACGAGCGCACACGCAAGGAAAAAGGCAGGAATTTAAACTAACCCATGTTATCCACTTTGAATATATAAGGAGAGTATTGGTATATAAACCTTTAAAAGAGAGTAAACTAGGCAATGTTGGAATATCGTGCCTTTTGTAATACTCAAAATTACAACAAACGTTTTTGTAAGTTTGAAAGTTAACAACCAAACTCAACCATCCTCAAAACAGGCCCATGGAGAAGGGTTATATTGGTTACACATATAATAACTTTGAAAACATGAATGTGATCAAGTACCTCAAATTCCCGAATTGAAGAAGAACACAAAAATTAAACGGTCATATATGAAGAACCTTTTTTGATGATGAATCAGCTAGAGTTTCCAATTAACTGTGCAAGTGAGCTTCTTAAAACTCTTACCTACTCAACCGTAACTTCTTGGGAAGTCTGAATCTCAATCATGGTTATCAAAATCGCGACTGAACTCGTGAACACTTCCGAGCTCAATTGTAAATTGGAAAAAAAACTAAAAACAACACTGAGTTTGTTTGTTTTTAGAGCAAAAATGCATCCAGGAAAAATCCTAATCGAATAAAAATCCTACAATATAAATCTGTGACTTTCAAATTGATGTTCAATTGTATTCTAATACAGTGAAGGACAAACCTCCGGTGCTGACGTGGCAGCGCGGTTTTCGGTGGCGGAGCCCCAGGTAGAGAAAGTGGAAGGAACAGCCGCTGCTACCGTCGCCGCAGCCGAGAAATGAGAGAAAACTGGCTGTAGGACTGGGTTTATTATGGACGAGATCAACCTTTTCAATTAGGTTCTTCTCAGTATCAATATTCTTTTATTTGTCAATGTTTAAATATTTAAATCAGATAAAGTAAATAATACATTGATTATAACAATAATTTAACATAAATTTTATTAAATTAAGTCAATTACATTTTAAAACATGAAGTTAGAGTTTGAAATTGGAGTTCAAAATAATAAATATTAGGTTTAATGATTCGCGTGTACAAAGGTGAGAGTTGAGTCTTCCTAACTTTTGAAAAAATACCTCAATTAGGTCCTTTTTTAACAAAAAATTATTAACACCGTTAACGGTATTGATATTTGAAATGATTTAATAAAATTAAGTATTATTATTTATATTAAAATTTAGTGATAAAAGTCATTAATTAAGTTAACTACTGTAGTATTTTTTGTCTAAAAAAAATCTTATTAAGACATTTTTTCAAAAGTTAGGACTAAATTGACACATTTTATAGTTCAAATAGTTTACCTTACATCATACTTATTTGTTCCTCAACCAATGGGAAAAAAGAAAGTTTGAATCACACCAAACTTCAAGAAACTCTAAATCAAAATTTTGGTCACTTAGAAATGATCTAGTATTAATTGCTTTACAAAAACAGAAAAAGGGGAACACTAAAAATGAACTTTAATAGAAATGAAAAAAAAAAAAGTATAAAAGAGAATGGAAGGGTCCCAAATCCTTGCATGGTGACACTAACATTCAATTTGCTTCCACTTTTCTAAAATAGATTATCATAAAAATAATTGATGTGTTTGTTAAAAATATTTTCACATGTTTCGTAAATAATCGATAATTTTAGATAATAGTTAATTATAATTGTAATATAAAACTACACTTCATAAATATTAGATTATGAATAATAATAATAATAATAATTATTATTATTATTATTATTATTATTATATTGTTTATAAAATATTTTTTGTTTACTTGATAAACAAAATAATCGATTATTATTTATAATAATCAATCATTGTGATTAGTTACTTCAAAATTATTTTGAAAAGAAAATTATCTATTATTGACATCATTTTATATTTTTTTGAGAGAGTTTTATTTTTTTATGAGATATTTTAAGAGTATTATACAATCTATTTTGTTTGAAAAAGAAGTGTTTAAGGTTGATTCAAAGAAATAATTATTCTACAGATTTTTTATTGTGAATTTGTTACATTTCAAGTGATGTTTTTCCTTTTTCTATCTAAATTAGTATTCTGAACCATGCGTATGCACGAGACGTATTTATTTTATTTTGTATATTAAAATAATAAAATAGTAAAAGTATTATATAATGAAATATTATAGAAATTAAATTATATTATTGTAAATGTTGTTATTAAAATAATGAAATAGTAAATGTAAGTGGTGCAATAATAATTTCGGTTTTAAATATAATAAATAGAATTGATATCACAATATAATACAGTTAATTAATTTTTCGAAATAATGATAATAGCCTATGATCCGTGCGAACATTTTTTTTGCTTTTTTTTATTTTAAATTTTTTTAAAATAATAATATAATTGTTATTATATTTATTTAACCATTAAAAATACTAATACTAATATTAATATAAATTATAAATTATAAAAATGTTAAAAGATTAAAACTCTATTTAGCAAAAGTATTTAGTATAACAACGTTTTCTATAATTAAAAAAAACACATTTATAAGAATAACATCATTACGAATAGTAATAATAACAATACAAATAATAATGATACCAATAATAATAATAATATTTATGCTATAAATATTAATATTAATGCTAACACTAAGGCTAATGTCAACTATAATAATCTATAATTATATATAAAGATATGCATTAACAACAAAACAAATAAAAATGACAAGTAATTGAAATACGATCCCGTAATAAATTAATTTAAGATGTGTGTCTAACTATAATAATAATAATAATAATAATAGCTTGAATTTAAATTTTTTTTAAATAATTTTATTTAAAGTAAAAAATACATATTCCTGGATAGATAGTTGCATGTATAAAAGAAAACCTTGCAAGTATTTTTTCAATATATTTGGTAAGTAATAAAACAAATTTTGTTTGACAAAATAATTAACAAATAGATATTACCCGTAGTGGCATGAATATTTTATCATCCCTGGTTAAGAATGAAAATTGAATTACAATTTTTGTCACTTATTCTCGGATGAGGATGCACTACGAAAATTGTAAATCAATTTTATAATTAAGTATAGTTGAACATTTTGCGTGTGTTGTAATTAGGACAAGAGTTGTCTATTCAATTCAATAACTTAGTGTACTTCATTTAGGTGTTCCTCTCTCATACTCAATAAAATCTTCCAAAAAGCCATCCAGCATTAAAATTTGAATTGAATGATTAGTGGTCTTTCTTAATCCATGTTTGGATGGGAATGATACCGTGCTTTGTAAATTTAATTGAAATTATATAATAGTAAGATCGTTAAAATCTCCTCTTTCAACAGTATTTTTCAATTTATAATCCTCCAACACAGGAAAATAATTAATACATCTAAAACATCCTGGATTTAAGAATTAGATAATCTTTAATAATTAATTTCATTTTAAGTGTATATTATACTTCTAATAAATGATTCTTTATTAGTATTTGGTCGATGTTAGAATAACTAAATTTTATACCATATGTATAAAATTTAGGGTTAATTATGATTTTATTCTTCAACTTTGATGTAATATTCGAAATCTAGTTGACATGTCAAAACAAATTCTAACATCATTAAATTATAAATATTATATTCATTTATTTAAAAAATTTAGAAACAAAAATATATATCAAAATTTAAAATATAATCAAATTCCAATTTTTGTATCAAAGTTTAAAAATTAACAAGATACTTAATCCTGAAATTTATTAGTATTTCAGAGTTAAAGTTTAACTTATTATGGCATTCATGTTGTACTGTTTTACCACAACTAGAAATCAGTTTCATGTTGACTAAGATGTAAACAAAATCGTGTGCGTGAGCCTATGTGAATAGTATCCGAGAGTTTAAGTTGCTTTCAACCAATTTTTTTCTCTTCAAACGATTAAATTTGATTTTTCAGCAATACTCAGTCAGCTTAGTACTAATTTTGAATGAAGAATGGTATTCATAGTCATTGCAATGTAGAACACACTATTTTGCTGGTTCGCTTGGCATAACAGCTGGGGGAAGTTAGTTGTCTTCAGTATCTAGACGACAATCATTCCAGAACAAAAGGGTAATTAATAAAAAGCAGATTTCAAAATTTGGCAGCTCAAACCCTTGCCATTATAAGTTGAAATGCATGTTCAGGAAAGTTAATTCTTCAGGAAGCTTCTGGATGCCTTCAGGTTTCATTTATTACAGCAGCTAATTCTTGACGAAATTTCGGAATTTTGTCTGCTTCAACAGCCATGATTAATCCCGTGGACTTGTAATTCTTAAGCTGTAGCAAGCAGAAAGAATTTTTTGTTCAGAATAGTTGTTGATAAGAGAAACTGCTATCCACTTCGACCATTTCAAATTTTAGCAAGACACTCACAAAAATTCAGAATTTTTGCATTCACACCTTAAAATGAGCCTTCCACGTTAATAGTTTTAAATATAGTCCCATCTAATCCTTAATAAATGTAATGTAAAGCCTTATTCAAAATTAAAAGTGAGCAAATTAAAATGTAGAGTTTTATAGCCGACTTCCCGTGCTAATAATGTAGCAGCGAAGAGAAATGAGGCAATCAATCATATCCAATGTTATTGAAAATAAATTTCAATTTGACATGATTGCTTTGGCTGTTAAACCAAGGTAACTACACCTTAGATGATAACTTATAACAGTAGTCTTTTTCTTAACATCCAATCTTTTGTAAGAACTACGATCTTCATAGCCAAAGAAAAACAGACATGAAACAAACTTTTAGACACAACGAGTCATCCGATAAAAAAACTCAGCATATCACTCCAACTGAAAAATTAGCATAACCATCTCCGCCTCCTTTCATTACATATCAATGAAAGTCACAAAAGATTGATTTTGAATAACATGAAGAGCCAAGTGATTTCTGATCTGCTCCATCATTCATCCGTACAACGAATCCCAATCATGAAAATTTGAGTTGGCCTATAGCCCTTTGAAAAAGGAATTCGATTTACTTAGATCCTCATCCTTAGTTATCACTTTTTGACTCCTTCCCATTTTTCTTTTATTTTATCATTGTTATCCATTACAATTCCTTGCAAGTTTTTTCATTCGCAATATTTGGAAATTTTATTCACAGACACCATTTGCAACTCATCGAAATAAGCTTGGAAAAGAAGCTAGCCCTGTGCAACTTATCAAGCAATTCGCCCACCACATAATCCCCTATCAAGAGTACAATAATCAATACACATTTGTCATACGGAGTCCTCTTTCCTCACTGGAATTACAGGAATGGCATAAACCCAATCAATGTACTACCATATAATCCCCAAATTTACCATCTCCTTCACTGGATTCTCAATTTTTCAATTGTGGGTGTGAGGATATCTATAAGGCCTCACACCAATTGGAACTTTCCCAGGTATAGGTGGGTCTTGCTAATAAGTGGTATAACCCATACCCTTGGGATACTGATTAAGAAATTAATAAATAGAAAACTCTAACAGAAAATCATACTGAAGATGCACTGCAAGTCATGGCACTTGTTAGCATTTTCCACACACACACACACACACACACACACACATATATATATATATATATATATATAGAGAGAGAGAGAGAGAGAGAAAGGTATCTCACATCGACTAAAGATATAACCAAATTATAATATATAAGTGAGTGTAAATTTATCCTTACTAAGCCAACTTTGTGAGGTTAAGTTAGGTCTAAATCCCACTTCCTCGTAGGTATTGAAGTCATTCAAAGTCTATCCTCTTGTCAAGTTTATTGGATCTATAATGTCACCAATTATTGGGTTCCCCCCCCATCTCACACTTGAGATGCCCAGTCCTCGGCTCAAATTGTGAGGCTGAATTAGGCTCAAATTCCACTTTGCTTAGGCTAACTTATACTAACTCAATAACACAATTTGAGTCTATCCTCTTGTCAATTGAAGTCATTCAAAGTCTATCCTCTTGTCAAGTTTATTGGATCTATAATGTCACCTATTATTGGGTTCCCCCCGTCTCACACTTGAGATGTCCAGTCCTCGGCTCAAATTGTGAAGCTGAATTAGGCTCAAATTTCACTTCGCTTAGGCTAACTTATACTAACTCAATAACACAAAACTAACTTAGTTTAACTAATCAGTACTGTGCATGTTACTCCATTTATGTAAACATCACAACCACACAGAAAGACCACCTTGGCAAATAAAGTATAGATGTATTCTAGGTCACATTAAAAAGTTAACAAAAAATAAGTAACTTTTAGCATGTTAATGAGAATTATGAACATAAAAATGATAATTAAGATTGAAAAACATAAAACTTGCCTCATGAGGTGCAGGCTGCTGACTTTGCCATGGAAAGTAGAAGGACCATGAGCTTAGCTGGATATTATCAGGAAAATAATCAGTAATAAATCAGAAACAAAATAACTCAAAATAATGCCAAAAAATATCAATACCTTATGAAATATTTCATCCTCAAGCTTTAAATATATTATTCCCTCCTCATTGTCATTGTCATTGTCCCGTTTTGTTTTCTGTTCTGCGTTCTTGAGCTATATTTTGACACCCAAAGATAAGTAAAATGTTGGGGAACAATGAAATTGGAACATAAGAAAACATCTTAACATAAGCCACACACAGAAAGGGTGATTCTACAGCATCATACATACCACGTAAACTTTGCTAAGTATTATATAATGCTTAAACTTGAAGGAATTTCGGAGCTCCTCAGTTGGCTGTTAAATACAAAACACGACAATTTAAGTTCTAAGTAGGAAAACCATCGCTAAACAGAAACACGCAGTAACACCTCACCAATGTGATATTACTGACATCTAACCTCATCTTCTGTGGCCCACAACACTTCATCAAAAAGGGCATCATAAAGTGGTGGTAAAAGCTGGGGAGGAAGGTTCACCATGCGCTGAGATACCAGGATAGCTACATCGCGTTCTTGCTCCACCAAAAGCAATCTCAACTTGTCAGCTACATCCTTCTCTTGGTGAGCTTTATGGAGTAGAAAATCCTTGAGTGTCACCATGCATCTATGCTCCTGGCAAAAGTATTTACAACCACTTAGAAAGTTGATGTTGTTTGCTAAACCAGTCCCAAAGCATAGCAAGTTTGATGCATAAGAGTAGGCCAGTTACCCGGTATCTATACAGATTAAGAGCAGTAACAAGAGCAAAGATTCCTTCATCCTCATCATCCTCTATCTTAACAACAGTCCCCACAGTGCTCTGCTCCAAAATCAACTCTACAAAGGCACTCAAATCCCATTCTTCATTGTCAAGATAGTTTTGCAATAAGGTCTTCACTCCATGAAAATCATCAGGTTTTGGATCGAAAAATGAAAAATCTGCTTGGACAACTCCCTATAACAACACAACTATTTCAATTAAACTCAGTTCAGGTTTAAAAAACTGCTCCGTGACCATTTTTTCAGCCACAAAGTCAAATTGTTTGGAGTGTCCGCCACTTCAAAACTTGAGCTCAGTAATCCAATGTTGAATTAGAAACAGTTTGTTAATTAAAAAAAAAAAAAGATTAGGATTAGGAAAGAGGTCTTACATCAGAATCCTCGTCGGAAGACTCGGAATGTTCGGGTTTGGAAAAATCTTCTCGCACAACTCCCTAAAACAACACGCGCATTATTCCGATTAATCTTACCAGTTCAATGTTGAATTAGAAACATTATATCTATAAGAAACACATGAGAACTGGGATAAGAAGTCTTACATTTAAATGATGGTGAGAAGACTGTGCCGGTTGGGGCTCCTTAGCAGGGAGAGTGGGGTTAGGGTTTTGAGAGCGACGCTTAGGCGCGTGCAGAGAATGCATGCGAGCGAGAACGAGAGAGCGAGCGAAAGGGGAGAATGTAATAGGCCATGATTTTGGTCGTTGACGTCGGCGTTTTGGCCTTGGAAGGGTTTCTGTGTTCGATTTCAGAACCTTATAACGCATCATGAACTATGGCGTGTTCTTCAGTGGAAAAGTAGAACAATTCAGTTTCCGCTCAAATTTTTGTAAGAAAACTAAACTGTGTTCTGTTTTGCTTCTCCACACCGAACTTACTTCGTTCGCCTCTTGTCTGTTTCGTGCTATATAACTAACCCTAGAGCTTCTGCTTCTTCCACTTTTTTTTTTCTCTATATCTTTTTTTCTCTTTTCTCTTGCATTCTCTTCAATTTCCTTCAAATTATTTTCTTAATAGTTTCTAATTTAGTTTAATTTTATTTTAATATTTTAGTTTCTATAATTTATCAGACTGGTTGATATTGATTGTTTGGATTACCAGTTAATTTCCTTCAAATTCTTTTTTCTTTCTTCTACCTAAAATATTTCTGAGTAAGAGTTAGATTCGAATGCAATCCAATCAATCAAGTATGATTTGAATTTAATATTTAATATTTAATTGATTAATTTATCAAATTAGTTGGATATAGAATGTCCCTATTGAAGGTTATTTGAGTTGTGAATTTATATTAGATCTACTTTAAAAAAAATCAACAAAATAAAAATATTAAATCTTTTAACAAAAAGAAAATCACACGTGTAATTTGGACAATTAGTTTTATAATTAACTCTATAACTGTATATATTTTACTATTGAATTTTAATTTAAAAAATATTATATCAAAAATAAAATTTATAATTTAAAATATACTTATAAAATTTATAAACACTTAATTTTCAAGTTGAGTTGATAATGACAAAATTGGGATTCATTATCCAGTTTACCAATTTTATTTACATTGATATTTTAATACGGAATTTAATTTTAATTATATTTAAATTTATTTATTTATCAAAATTTATATTTTAAAAACTTATTTTCAAATAATGTAATTTAAAGCTTAAAAAATCTATAAAATAAAAGGGTATAAAAAAAATTCAACATTAAACACATAATTTATAAAATATTATCTTTAGATAAAAAGTATATAAATATAGGATCTCTTTGAGATGAATTACAATTGTTGGATGTTTTAATATAGCATAGAGTGTTGAATGTGTGTAAAATGCATCAAAGTTAAAAGTTATTTGTGTCTTCAAACTCTTCAAATAGAACATGTATTGTGTTTTCTTTTACTTTATTATGTACCACGTCTTGATGTTATCTACCTTTATACATCAAGTTCTGTGTCAAGGGTCTTCATCTTGTGATCTTATGAAGGTGTGTATTACATTTTTGCAATAAAAATTTGAAAAGCCTGAATACCATACTTGAAAAAAATATTTTAATTTATATATAATTCTTTATATATATATATATATATATATATATATATATATATATATATATATATATATATATATATATTACTATAAAAAAATAATAATATATAATAAAAATAATTTACAAA
>Ga0214544_1009428_pt1 | contig 15310 bp, 10 predicted proteins | sample CNSS3metaG_FD_160074 | JGI IMG/M metagenome (GOLD analysis project Ga0214544, IMG submission 160074) | Root nodule microbial communities from cowpea collected in UCLA plant growth center, Los Angeles, California, USA - CNSS3 | ecosystem: Host-associated > Plants > Roots > Nodule | place: USA...
TATATATATAATATATATATATATATATATATATATATATATATATATATATATATATATTTTATATAATTATTTTTTATATTAAAATAAATATAATTAACAAAATAGTTAATATAATAAAAAGGATAAAATATAATAAAAAATAATAATAAATTTATTCGCTCAATGAATAATTTACAAACTTTTCGGTAATATTTTACTATCTTTCTCTGAATTTGAACATTTTCACTTTTCACTCTCTTTTTCTTCTTTTCCACTCCATGAAATTTATCCATCAATCCAAAGAAAGCATAAGGTTATTAGCATCTAACATTTGAAATTGGTAAAATTTGAAACTGATAAAATACAATGGTGAATATTAATCCATAATTTTGAAAACGTCAAAATAACATATTCAAATTTTATATATTCAATTACTAATAAAAAAAATTAAATAATTGGGTCATTAACACTATGATTTAGAATAAATGAAAAAATTGAATTTGTGTTGTTTATAATCTTTATTTTTATCATTTTCTTAATTTTTTCTTAATTTTTATCATTTCTAAAAAAAAAAAATTTTATTTTTCATAAGTATATCTACTCTTTTTTTTTAAAAGAAAAGAAAAATAAGACTTAAAAACAAACTATCAAAATCTATCTAAATATCGAGAGATGTAATTATTTAAAAAAAAAAACTATGAGACTGACCCGTGCATATGCACGGGTTGTATTTTTATAATTTTGTATATTAAGTAGTAAAATATTATGTAATGACATATTATGAAAATTATGTTATATTGTTGTAAATGTTGTTATTAAAGTAACGAAGTAGTAAGTACTAAATCTAAATGATGTAATAATAATTTCAATTTTAAGTATAATAAATAATAATATTTATGCTATAAATATTAATGTCAATGTTATACTAAGGTTAATTTAACGATAATATAATCTATAATTATATATAAAGATATACATAAGTAACAAAACAAATAAAAATGACAACTAATTGAAATATGATTTTATAGTAAATAAAATTAAAATGTGTGTCTAACTATAATAATAATAATACCATTATATTAATATCCCCTAGTGTTAATAATAACTATACAACAACTAAATATATAAAAAGATATACATTTTTTCGTGTTCTTTTTCTATTTTACAATTTTATCCTGTTAATTATAATTTTTTAAATTTAAATAATTATTCATAATAAAAAATTAGTTGTCAGTTTTATCATTTTACTAATATAGAGATAAAATAAACAATAAAACAAATAAAAAGTGCAAGTAATTGAGATATGATCTCGTAATAAATAAAAATAAAATGTTTAAACATAATAATACTGATAATAATAATAATAATAATAATAATATCATTATAATAATATCGCATAGTGATAATAATAATAATAATACAACTACATATATAAAGAGATAAACATCTTTGATATCCTCTTTTGTTTTTTTCAATTTTACCGTATTAATTATTATATTTTAAATTTAAATAATTAATTATAATAAAAAAATAATTTTATTAATTTATGTAACTATTTTTTTGAATTGAAATAATTATTTAAATATAAAGATAAATTAATAACAAAACAAATAAAAATGGCAAGTAATTGAAACATCATTCTTACCTGATAAGTGAAAATAAAATATGAAACTATCCATAATAATAAAAACAATAGTAATAATAATAGTAAATATTATAATAATTATATTTCTTATGGATAATAAAAACAATTATATTTTAATAATAATAATAATTACAAACGATAAAAGTAATATTAATAATTAACTATTATTATAATGGTTAATAATATAATATTTTTGAAATATGATAATAATTATAATAATAATATAATAATTATAGTTATTAGTTATAATTCTTATTAACGATAATAATAATAATAGTTATTATTAATAATAATAATAACTATTATTATTAATAATAGTGATAATTAATAATAATATTAAAATAAAATAGTTATAATATTTAAGAATAATAATAACAATTATTTTATAATAATAATAATAATAACAATTATGATAATAAAAATAATATTAATAATAATAATAATGGGTTAATAATATAATATTTTTAAAATATCAATTTTTTAAATTAGATATGTTAGTAATTATAATCATAATATAATAATTATAGTTCTTGTTAATGATAATAATAATAATTATTCTTAATAATAATAATGATAATAATAATAATAATATTTCTAATACTTCTTTTCTCATATCAATAATATATAATAAGAAAATTAATATATTACATATTAATATTAGTAATAACAGTAATATTAATAATATTAATAATACTAATATTAATAATATTATAATAGTGGTTATAATTTTACTATTGTCACTATAAATAATATTTATCAAAATTTTAATATTAATATTTATAAAAGTATTACAGAAAATAATATTGCTTATAATTAATATTATAGTTGAAATTATAAATAAATGAAAAAGTAAAACTAAAATGACTTTTGTAGGATTTGAAACCAAGTTTTTTTTATCAGAGTTTTAAAATAACGAAAAAACTAATTTTTATAACACGTGTCAATAAAAGAAGATGGGTAATGTAATAATTTTGGTAGTATCTTCTTTTTTTAAGATGTAATAGATGTAATAGATATGATAATTAAACTACAATTAAAATTAGGTTATGAAAAAATACATAATAGTTAATTTTTTCTTTTATGTTTATAAAAAAGTATTATACAAAAGACTCATAGGATAAAAAAATATCAAACTAATATTTTAGTATCAAGTGAGACATGAGAAAGAATTATCCTTTTTTATATAATGAAATAAAATATGTGATAAATGAGAAAAAAAAATAAATTTATGTTTAAAGAGAAAAAAATTTATGTTAATAAATTTTTTATTCTTTATTATATTTAATTTTGTATTTTATTATTTAATTATTTTAAACAAATTACAAATTTAACTATTTTAATTCCCATAAATTTTAGTATAAATATATAGAATTTTTAAAGTTAGAAGAGTAGGATATCTTTCTGCCTCCAAGAAGATGCATCTCTAATAAAATGTACATAGAAATGCAAATCTTTGAAAATATTCATAGTAAAAGTGAACACATAATCATTGTTGAAAGTAATTTCTAATATGATCTTTAAAATAGTAAGTAAAAAAATGTGTTAAAATATATGTACTGTATGCCCCATCGGTTTATTGGCCACGCCCAGTCCTCAGGTCCAAGGTTGGGAGGGCTTGTGTATGAAACATATCCACTGGTCGAACGGCCTCACGGATGGACTGTATAGGACCATCGGGCAATCGGTTTCACAAATGAACCACGTATCATACTGCAAGGAACCATCGGTCGATCGGTCTCGCGAATGAACCATGTTAAGGACCATCGGTCTATCGGTATCACAAACGAACAACATATTATATCATAAAGAACAATCGGTCGATCGACCTATATATTATTTACACCTTACTCAACAACGGATCATCGGTCGTTCGGTCCCACACGAACAACACCTTAATTTATAAAGGACAATCAGTTTATTAGTCATAAGGTCGATCAGTTATAAATATTATATTCCCTTGTTAAAATCAGAAGGTAACCAACCTAGCCAAGCGGCCATCGGTCGCACGGCCAAACAACACCAGTCAATCGGATTAATTAACATTAAACAAGCCAGTAATCTTGATTAGAGGATCATTGGGCCGCAATTAAGGAATCCTAATCACAGGCCCACACCAGAAACTATAAATAGGGTCCAAAGGTAGGTTGGTGAGGATCTTTATTTCGCATTTATTACGGCAGTTATACTGATACACCAATCGGTCCAGTAACTGACTTAAGCATCAAAGCCTTTTAGACAGGTACCCCTCTCGTCTGCCCAACCGATCGAGCGAGGAAGTGGATTTCTTGGAGAAGAAGTTATCGCAATTGCGAGGAGAGGAGAGTTCAAGAAAAGGAGTAAGATCGAAGAGACTCTTAGTACACTCATGGTCCCTACACCCGAAACAATATAATTATTTGTTTCTAGTATACAATATCACTGATCAAACCCTCCTTAACAATCATTAAACCAACTTTTCCTATCTCACACACAAATGTCAATATCTCAACAAAAATCCAAAACATATGTAAACAATTTAGATAAGCTTTCTTAAATGCCTAAGTGTGCTTCTTATTTTGATGAAATTAAGCTTGACGCAAACTTTAAGATAGAGGATTTGACACTACCAACCACCATGTTGATGATACAAGAGTTGAAATTGTGGATCTTATAATCTTGATACAAGAATTGAAATGTTAAGTTATAGTTGAATAGATTAAAAAACATTTTCATCTAGTTAAAATGTTCTTAAGAAATTTTTAGGTAAGAACTTTTTAATTATTAAAACTTAATTTTAATATATTAATTTCACTATATCGTTTTAATTGCACCATCCATTATTTTAATCGATTAAAATGATAAATTAATCTGATAAAACGCTTCACATTTGGACTTTTGAGATTTTAATAGATTAGAAGCGTGATTTGCTCAATTAAAATCCTAAAAATTGGCGCATTTTTATGTTTTAATAAATTGAATCAGATTTTAATCTACTAAAACAATCAACTTAGAGGGTTTTTCTTTTGAAAAATCGAGGGACATTTGCTTCCTCCAGCTCATCGATTATGAGAGCTTAATGATTGTGGTTCCGTTAGGATCATAAGTGAAACTATAACATAGGAAAGAGTCATTTTGACTTTATTTTTATAGAACTTGTTACCTTTATTAAATACATTTTTTAAATGGTTACATTATGTTTTTTTTCTTTATTTTTTTCAAAAATATTAATTTGGTAAGTTTTTTTATCCATCTCAATTTGGTTCTATTTTGAGATATTTGATGATTATTAAACATTAAAAAAGAATCGTGTTAGCTTGTGATTTTTTTTATTTAAAAGATAAATAAATAAATTGTCATATGTAAAAGTTGATGACGTGCCAGTAACATCATGATGTAGTAGTGGTAGTGTGTCACGCCGTCAGAATGAGCAATTCCATCCATCTCCAAATTAAAAATAAAATTTAATTTTTGTATAAATATTATACTAATAATTTTACTAAAATTGATAATTTTATTCAAATTTATATTTTTATTAAATATTTTTAATAAGATTAGTTTATTTACATTTATAATTTACATTAAACTTTATTTAAAATTATTTTAAAATGTTAAATTTATTTGTTTTAAATTATTAAAAAAAATTACATTTGAATTTATATAATTGTTATTTTTAAACAACCTCAAACATTTATATTAAAAATTATTGAATTTTTCATATTTTAAAAATATACAATTATTTAAAATAAAAAATTCAAATAAAATAATATTATGATGTTATAAAATATCAATACAAATAAAGTTTAATATAAAATATAAATTTTAAAAAGTTAAAACTTTTGATAAATTTATTTTATTTTATGAAATATAATTGATAAAAAAGTTTAACCTATTTGTTAGTTGAAATTAATTTTGAATTTTTTGTTCTATTAACATTACTTATTATTAACAAATTTAAAATAGTTTTAAATAAAGCTTAATGTAAAAATATATATTTAAATAAACTTAATATTGTTAAAAATATTTAATAAAAATATCAATTTTAATAAAAAAAATTATATCATTTATTTAAAAATTAAATTTGATTTTAATTTGGAAAAGAATAAAATTATTCAAATTTTAAAAGAATTAGAACTAAATTGAAATAAAATAAAAATACAAGACCAAATTTAGACGAAGGTAAATAACACCTTGGCATGACAATAACATGTGACACTATTACTGTCGCAGCATACTGCTATGTGTCACATGTCATGTGCCATGACGTAGCTTAACACGTGACAAATTTTTAATTTTTTTAAATTTTAAAAAATTATAAAAATCAAGAACTAATTCTTGATATCTGTTTAATATTAGTAATGAAAAAGACTTGATTGTATCAAACTTTCCAAAATAAAGACCAAATTGAGACGCATAAAAAAAATGGGACCAAATTAATTTTTTTTTTAATAAAAATGGAAACTATAGACATAATTTAACCTTTTTAAGAAAATTTTCCGTGAAAGAAAACCTTTTTAATAAGAATATGAAATAAGGTTGAGAAACAACATACCTTGAAATGTTAAGAAAAAAGCTAAGATGGTAAAAAAATTGAAGGAAGCTTGAAAAATGCTTAAAGGTAAAGCATGCATAAATGATAAAAATGACAATAATATTGTATAAAAGAAAGAAAAAACACTTTATATAGAAGAAAGAGATATCACTTCAAATGAAATTATATAAAAATCAAAACACGTCTTTTCATCTACTTCCAAGTTTCATGAAATTTTAAGATAATTATAGGTAAATAAGTCTTTTGGCAAGTCAAAAATCTTGGTGTTTTAGGTAGAACTAGGTATTGGAGCACAAGCCTCAGGACCACTTGCCTCATCACAACACCAGTGCAAGTTTGTATATTTTTGTAAAGACAATATCATATTCTTTTAATAATGTTTTCACTTTAACCCACAAAAATTAGGTTCTCATTTTTTTTTTCATGAAAATATTGTTATGAAAAATGGGCCAAAAATTATTATTAAGTAACATTTTTTATTATGTTAGAATGTTAACCAATATGAAAAAAAAAAAAAATCCAACCATGAGTTTTTAAAAAGGGTAAAAATTTTCTTTTATGAAAGTTGCCATATAAGAAATAGTTAGAGAATTAGAGCAGAGAAATTGAAGTAAGGATAATATTAAAAATAAAAAATGTGATTAAGTGGGTGGTTGCGATTTCGACAGCTGGACTGATAAGAAAGAGACATTTCTCTTCTCTTCTCACAACAACTTCAAATAACTTCAAATGCATCATATTATACTTTTCTTCTTTACATTAATATAAATCTCTTTCGTTTCCTTTAAAAAAATAATAACAAATAATTGTACTTGCTATACAAACAAACAAACAATAATATGACATATTTTGTCTACTTTTTTCATTTAGTAGGCCTATTACGTGTGCTTTATTTGTTTTTTTCTCGTTTAAATGTAAATAATTATATTTATTAAAACACCTATGACCATCATGATTCTCCTAATCCAAATATTTAATATTTTTATAGAAGTTTATGTTCCCATCCAAATTAATTATTACCACTGAAATGTTTTTTAATTCAAATTTATTTTATATTCAAATTAAAATTGTTTTGTTATTAAACAAGTACATCAACCATAGTGTACGATTGTTCCAATTTAACCATTCTTTGATAGATACCTCTAGATTTTTCTAAAAAAAATAATAATATAGATAACTAAATTGTTAGCTAACAATGCTATTGTTGTTAACAATGCCATTACACATTGAATTCTTGAAATAGTTTAGTGTAACTATCTTCAAAATTATTTAATTTTCTTCTATGTCACCTTTTCTTCTCTTTATATAATTTTTTTTTCCTTCACATTTGGATTATCGCACTAGCCTATTTTAGGGTGCATATTTCATTCCTTAGTTAGTTGTTTATTTTTTACAACTAGTTTTTCCATAAACACTTATAAAAAACATTCTTCGTAAATTAAAAGTAATTTATATATAAATTAAGAATAAAAATTTTAAAAAATTGTATGATTTGTTTAAAAAATTATTTTATGTACGAATTAAATTTAACATTACAATCTAAGAAAAAATAATTTGATTTTTTTTATCGTAGAAATCTAGCCCAATGAAATACGAAAGTTTTAGTTTTTAGTTTTAGTTGAAATACACCATCCAAAACAAAAAAAATTGTATTATAATTAATAATTCAGAATGCATTTATATTCCATATTATGTAATCTGGAAGGTGTGAGACCCTAAAATAATAATAATAATATTAACAAAATAAAATAAAATAAAATAATTGGAACGGTGACTAACAAAATTAATCATACATTTAATTTTAAAAAAAAAAATGTAACTATTACACATTTTACAACCAAAAATCATCATCATTTTGGAATTAAATAAACAAAAAACTTTTGTCACTTTGGTGGAGAACAAATTATTGTACATATAATTTCAAACAAATATATACCTATATTATTAACCATATATAGCACTTTATTTTTCTTATCATAGGTCAAACAATTGATAAATTTTCTTTATGTCTTTCTTTTGTGTAAAACAATTTCATTATAACATTAAAGCACAAAATTCAATCAATTTGCAGCAAAAACAATAATCTTTATACATACAATCAAAATGACATAATTTTATCATCTAATCAAACTGTATGTGAAGTAAAAACCCTATAAGCATAATATAGGATAAAAAAAAAAAAATCTTTTTCATACCCATCATATGTAAAAATCTTATAAATCCAATTAAATGAATAATGATCCCAGGTTTCACTCACTTTTAATTCATTATCTATGATTTCTCTTACTGGGTACAAAAACATAGATACTTTTGTCAAAGGGACATTGTCTATACAGATACAAGGTCTTTCATCCTACACCCCACCTTTTTCTTCCTGCACTTCCATACAATTTGAAATTCCCAAATTATTCTTATATTTTTTAGATCGAGTATTCTAGAAAATATTTTCAGATAAAAAATATTTTTCAGAATACTCAATTAAAAAGTATAAAAATGTATTTATATTTGAACGTTTCAAAAGATATTTATAAATCTAAAAATATATTATGAATGTTTTGGAAGATATTTATAGATTAAAAATATATTACGAAATAATTAATCTGTAATACAAAAAAAAATTGGAACAAGTGTTCTAAAAATCATTTTTTAGTATGAAAATATAGTCTGGAGCACCTATTCTAGAAATGTTTTTTTATATTCTAAATTGAATATTTCGAAAAATATTTTCGGATCTGAAAATACATTTAAAAATAGTTAATTCACAATAAAAAAAAAGAAAAAAAATCTGAAGCAGGAATCTGGTGTTTCCGAAAATATTTCTAAATTTGAAAATAAATTTTGGAATTGAAAATTCAAGTTCATAGTGTATTTTTTATCCAGAAATACCTTCCAGAATAGTCATTCCGGAATAAAAACAAAAGGTTGGAATAGGTGTTTTAAAAGTTATTTTCGAATAAGACAGGTGTTCCGGAATGTATCTCTCACCAATTCTTTATTTTTTTTTATTATAAATCTATTACTTGAGATTTCTTTTTCTTATTTTTTTTTTCTATAACATCTTTTTTAATTTTTTAAATTAAAAAATGTAAGTTAAGTTCATTAAAGAGAAGGATTTTTGTTTTTTTTTTTCTGGAAAACAAACTGCAAAAAGTGGAAGAAGAGGAGAGAATGCGTGGTGATGGAAGAACTTCTCTGGAACTTCTCGAACTTGAATGGTAATGGAAGAAAGAGAAGGAAAATGACGATAAAAAGGAGCAGGAAAATGGTGAGGGAGAGCTTCTCCAACTCAAATGGTGATGAAAGAAGGAGAAGGATAATTGCAGGGGGAGCTTCCAACGCTGTGCTCATGGAAGAAGAAAGAGGAAGAATAGTGGAGATTAAGCAATTAGGGTTTTTAATATAATTTAATTAAAGAGTAAAATAGAATATAATATTTTATGGGGTGCAGGAAGAAAATAAGAAGGGGTAGGAAGAAGCACCCATAGATACAGACCATATAATTTTGTTAGACCCGTTAAATAATATCAGCAAATTATTCTTAATTAGTTGAATTACTATTTTATTCTTTATCCTATAATATTTATTTACTAATCTCTTTAATTAACAAGTCGTATCACTCACATAACATATAAAATATTAGAATTTATCTACGGATTATTTACTCACATATCATATTCATGCTTTATATATTTACAGAAAAACTCATTAATAATGATTTATGCGAGTCAAATTTTGACGCAGATGATTTTCATTCACAATGGTTTGTTGTAGACATAATTTTGGGTTTGTGCAACGAGTTTGACCTCGTCAATCAAATCAAGTTTTTATAGTGAATAGAAGAAACTAAGGGATTATAAGGCAGACATAAGAGAATCATAAAATCCATACTAACACATGCATTATGCCCAACCTTTTTATCTTTTTACTTTCTTTATTTAGGTTCTTACTAGATCTAAAACTCAAGGAAAAAAAAAAAGAACATAAATGAATTTTGGACTATTAGATGAATGAAACAATAGTGCAAAACCCTACACGGTAGTAGTCAACGTCCTCTAAATACATGCATGATATCCGCCCAATGAAAACACTAAAACCATTCATCCAATATTGCGTGCTGCTTTGAAAACGAATCACGCGCTTTTATGATTTCTCCATCCTTATCCAAATGAAATGTGGAGATGAAGTTGCTCGCTTCACTTTCCAGCGTCAAATTTTGAATCACAGAATCAACAATAGTCACCAATTCTTATAATTGGAGGAACCAAATTAACAAAGTCAAAAAAAAAAAAAAAGGAAGCCTCCACTCAAATTCCACTTTAGCCACACGTAAAAGGGTTCCCACTTAAATACATTAACCATGAGTTGATATATAGTTTTATTGAAACACACATTTTGATTTTCATTATTACAGGTAGATTGAAAACACAGATGGCATCATTTGTTCCTCCTCTTTCTCCATCTTTGTTATCCAAGACCCCTCAGCAAGTGCATCAAGTTTTCCTTAGCTTTAGGGGTGAGGACACACGTTACAGTTTCACCAGCCATCTTTACGCAGCATTAAGAAGGCTTCAGGTCAAAACTTACATTGACAACGATTTGGAACGAGGCGATGAGATATCACCCTCGCTTCTTAAGGCGATCCAGGATGCAAAAGTCTCCGTCGTTGTTTTCTCCCAAAACTATGCTTCTTCACGCTGGTGCTTGGACGAGCTCGTCAAAATCACCCAATGTAAGAGGAACAGTGGCCAAATTATAGTGCCTATTTTTTACCACGTTGACCCAACCCATGTTCGCCATCAAACTGGTTCCTATGCACATGCTTTCGCGTCGCACGAAAAACGTTTCGCCGCTGATTTGAATAGGGTTCAAACGTGGCGGCTTGCACTCACCGAAGTAGCCAATATCTCTGGCTGGGATTGCTTGATCACAAGGTAAAACATCTCATCTTTAGTGACCCCTTTTATTACCACCGTTATCAGAAAATTTGTTGTTTTTTGGTTTTATTCTTTCACTCACCGTCAACCATTCATTAACATGTAGTTTCACTTCCAAGATGCTGTTATACTTAAAAGTATACTTCTTAACTCTGAATTTTAATTGTAATACTTTTTTGAAATTGATGAGCAGTGTGGAGTCTGAACTAGTGGAGATAATCGGTAAGGATATATTTGAAAAGTTGGAGTCGGTGACAGGTGGGGGACTGGAAAGACGCATTGGCATGCAGAAGGAAATGGCACAGCAGAAACTGGAGAAGTTACTGAGAACGGGTGATGTGAAGGACATGGAAGAGTTGATCACAGCGATGCATGAACTTGGAGAAGTGAAATTGGAGAAGGCGATGCAAACGGATGATTCAGGCGTTTGGAAGGAGGTTATGGAGACGTATGAGCGTATATTGCAGCTTAAACAGGACAAGTGGATGCGAACACTTAATACGAAAGACATGCAGGATTTGATAAGTACGAGGGGGCATGTTATGCAGATTCAGAGAGAGCAATCCAACCGTAGGATGGGCTTCCGCGGTATATAGATGCATCTTTCGTTCGCTTCATCATTATGTAATTTAAATTAAACCAAATCAAACCTGTGTAATTTGGATTGATTTAATTGTTTTTAGTTTTAAAATAATTTAGTTATTTATTGTTTGATGAACAATGATTTTAGCTGCAAAAAGAAGATATGCCCAGTCCTTTTAGGGGCACTAGAGCTGCTACGCGTGACCACTTTACTAAAATAAAAAAGAAAAAAAAAAAGGCAGAGTTGCGTTATAGAGAAACGGAAGAATAAAGGAGAAGAGAAAGGAAAGACTAAAAGAAGAACACATCCGAAAAGTTTTTTATTTAATAATTTAATATTGATTAAATTCAGTTTTTCTTTTTTCTTTTAAAAGATTTACATATTTTTTTAATTTGAATTTAAAATTTAATTCACAATTTAAATACGGTTTATTATGTAAATATATCATTATTATTACATTAATTGAGACCAATTTTTATATTTTCATTTATTTTACTTTAAATTGCGGAACATAAAGTTACAAATTTTATACTTTGAATCTCTCTTTTCTTAAATGATAAATTAACATCTCATTAGATATAAAAATCATAAAGAAAATAAATTAAACTTTTACTTAATTAATTTTTACGATAATTCAACACTGGATTATTATTTATGGATTATTATTTATAGCTTTCTTTTAGAATTGTCGAAAACGATTTTTTCAGTAACATGTGAAATTGATATACATTATCTTTAGATGATTATATCAAGAATAAGTCTCAAGATTTTTTTAGACGTATATTGATTGATGTTGATTTGTTATCTAATTTGTCTGATCAATTTTTTGTGAAAAAGTCATCATTTGTGTTTATTGTTGATGTAAAATAAGAGAAATTACTTTTATTTTGTTCAAATTGTAAAATGATTCGTTATGGTCTATCTAATTGTACATGGTTACAAAATGAAGCCAATGTTATTTCTAGTAGGAAAAATAGTTGACAAAAAAATACAACAACATTATTGTTCTTAGGTGATTGGTGCATAGAACATTTCAGCTCAAGTGGTAGAGTCTGTGGTTCAGTTTTTATGGTGCAACATGTTGTCGTACAACTTGTTGCTCTTTCACATCCTAAGCCAGTATTGGTTAATCATAATAATATTTGTGTTGCGAATGAGTATTCTCTTGTTAATAATCTAGATGGTGCTAATGAAATCTGATACCTTGGCTGGTATGTCTTCTTTGGAGGATGTCATTCCCATTATCAATAGTTTGCAAGGTTTCCAACAATTAGATTCAACTCATAGTAATTCTTTGACAATTTGTAATTCTTTGACGTCTAAGAAAATTTGCTTTGCGGATGAATTGAAAATAGCTTTTAAATGGACTAATATATGCTTGATATAGTAGGAAGATTCTAATAGTGAAAAAGATGGTGAACTAATTTAAACTACAGAGAGATCTGGTAGGGGTAAGTTAAAAAATGTTAATACTAAATCCTCCAAAATAAGGACCTTAAAAGTTAAAGGTCTTTTTTGGAATATGAGAAAGTTGGCTAACGATATTTTATTTTAATATACTGAGGATTTTAGTTTTTTTTCTAATATACAAAATTTAAAGTATGAAATGATTTTCATGATTTATATTGATATTTTAATATTATCTGTCTATGTTTTTACTTAGCATTTTTCACAATAGGTATTTTTTGTCTTTATATACAATGTAATCGTGTCGTGGATTTGGTGTGATTTTCTATATTTTTTTAATAATTTCTTCGTATAATGAGAGTGATGCTTAATATAAACTTATTTGAAAAAAAATACACCTAAGTCACGTTAAAAGTATTTGTAATCATTGAATTTTAAAAAATATATATTAGTTGTTATCAGATATTACTATCACTATAATTATAATAGGTTAAATAATGGGATGTTGAAAGTTTTTACTATCAAACGTGCATAGGAAAATTAACATGAAAATATAAAGCATCATTTTTAGCTTAATCGAATTACAAATTTTAGAGTTTTTTTTCATAATTTAAAAGAACATGTAAAATATTATAATAGTATTTAAAATTATTTTTAATATTTGAAATTAGTTTAAATTTATGAATAATATTAAAAAATATATACACAATATACAATTAATAATAATATTTAAAAATATTTAAAAATAGTGTTAAAAAAATGAAAGTTGTAATTAATAATTATCAATATTTATCTAAATTTGTGTAGTACTATTAAAAATGTCTTAAAGTATAATTATTAATAATAAATAATTAGTATTTAATTAAACATTATCTAATATTAATAATAATCTTTTTATTAGATACTAAAAAATTACTAGTTTAATAACTTATTTTAGAGTTATTATATTTATTAGTAATAAATGTAATTGTAAAATTCATAATTAAATTCAATTTTAATCGACATTCACATATTCCTTAATTACTAAAATTAATTATTAATGCTAAAAACGTAAGTAATAATAATCATCAAAATTTTAATTTATTATATAATATTTTAAAGCAATTTTTTAAAATTAAAATTTTAAAATATTTGATTGATTTTATGCTAATATATTTTTAGAATAATTTATTATTATTATTACTATTATTCTTAATTTATATATTTAATTATTTAATAAATATTTAGGTGATATGAAAATAATATTATAAATATATAAACTAGATTAAAAAGAAATTTTAAGGATTATATCAAGCAGTAAAATTAATTTGGGAAAATATTTTCTAAGATTTTTATTAAATAAAATGAAGTTTACATTCAAGTAAGTATCGTTATACGAGGATGACTTTATTACATGATGGTTTTCTAAGTCCAAATTTTTTATTGTTTTTTTGTGTTGTATTTTGTTGGACATTAGGAATACACTTTACTGATATTTTAAATATTTTTTTAATATATTTAATCAGTATATTAAGAAAACATAATAGAAAAATAACCCACAAAAAACTAACAGAGAATCCAAATTTTGATTTTTTTGGTAGTGGTTGTTCTTCGGAGGTCGGTTGCTGTTTAGACAAAGGCTTATAGTTGGATACCGGTATGAAAAACCTCATGAGTTTCATGCACTATATGTCGGTAAATGGAACACTAGAATTTTCAACATCAATATAAAAGTTCTCCAAATAAAGTGATTATATGTAAGTATGGGCTGAAATTGGTGTTGTAACATTTGTTGTAAATAAATTTCACATTAGATCATCAAAACTTGATAAATGTTGTCAAACATTCATAGTCGAGGTGAAGGTATAATGTACTCAGAAGTTGGGTATGGAAATTTTTTGAGGAACCGAGTAATGGAATAAGTATTCATTTCGAATGAAAGAAATAAAAATCACTTGTGATTTTATATTTATGGTAATATGTTGGGAAATTTGTAATTCTAGATCACTTTTTAGGTGAATTTGTAAAAAGAGATTGGTTGAAATTTTTATTGTAAAAGTGGGTCGTGTCGTCACGGGAGGACGACATTAAAGGTGAAGTCATCTTCCCATAGGTCGGTTTCTCTCTTTTTTTTTTTTTAAATGAAATCGTCCAATTCCCGACCAGTTTTTGCATATACCCTGATGAAGTTGTCCGGCAGGAGGCCAGTTTCAGTTTTTTATTTTTTTTTCGTTGCAATCAGTAGTATACTG
>Ga0214544_1009429_pt1 | contig 15308 bp, 12 predicted proteins | sample CNSS3metaG_FD_160074 | JGI IMG/M metagenome (GOLD analysis project Ga0214544, IMG submission 160074) | Root nodule microbial communities from cowpea collected in UCLA plant growth center, Los Angeles, California, USA - CNSS3 | ecosystem: Host-associated > Plants > Roots > Nodule | place: USA...
ATGCATTTTAGTTTTTTTTTTTTTTTCAGATTGTGTAAAAGAGAGAATAGATAAGAGAAATTGTTGATTTGAAGTAAGTTGTAGAATCTTCCTAATGATGAAGAAAACTGTTTCGAATAATAACTTTTGGATTTATATGTTCTTAAGTAGAAAGAGATGTGTCTTGACTAATAGTTATACCTTTTGGCCAAGTGGTAAGCAAGTGCTCGATCCAACAAGTGGTATTAGAACCGATGGTTAAAATCGGCTTAGACGAGTGCAGGTTTGAAAGTCTTCCTGACAAGGGTTCTAGATAAGCGTGTCCCGTTAAAGATGAACGGTGGTACGGGAAGGGGTACTCGTGTGCTTTTGCTGGAGGGGGAATGTACCAATGTGGTTGAAGGGACTCACACTTGAGGGGAAGATTGTTAGAAATCCAAGTGTTTGAGTCTAAGTTTCACATTGGCTAGAAATGAGAAAGTAGAGAACTATATAAAAGTAAAGATCCATAAACCCATTGCCTTAAGATTTTGGATTAAAAGTGGTGTCAATGTCTTATGTGATTGGACTCAAGTCTCATTGGTGTTTTATCTCCCTAGTAAAACTCCTTTTGTAAACCTAACAAAAACAAGTGAGTCCAAATAGAAAAACCACAAGTGGCCTTGGATTTTGTCTATACCGATGCTTGAGTGATTTTAGTGAAGTCAAAATCTTGGAATGTCTAAAAAAAAGTGCTTTTGCATGCAAAAACGCGTTTCTTTACAAATACACAAGCCTTCATAATAGTAATATAATATAACCTAGAAAATATCTTTCAGTGAATTTGATGATCTAGCTTCATTAGAAAATACATATGCTTTGGGATTTATGCCATTTTTTAAGTTTCTTCAAAATCACACACATGCATGTAGCCACCCCACCCCAACACTTTCCCTTATTTTAATTTATTTTTTATATATTAGGTAATATGTGTATAGAAATTTCTTAACAGTGTAGTAGAGTACATATGATATAAATTAGTGTAACAACTGTTTATAAATTTTCAATAATTGATCTTAAATGTTAAAAATAACTTATATTAAAAAAAAAATCAGTGGTAGATCCTGCATTAGTAATGTCCTAAATAAAAGATATTTAGGAATCGATTACGATTCTTTTCGTAAGTGTACAACAATGTGTATTATACATAATGAAACTATAGTTCGAATATGAGATTCCATTTAAAGATCCAACATATATGGAGTATTTCTTTTGTATTATACGTATGATTTCTTTTGTATTATACGTATTATTCTATTGTAAAGATCACGACGGAACAACCTATTTTTCTTCAAAAAAAGAGAAAAACATAATCTATTTGAAATCTTGACCGAAAAAACTATGTTTCTTAGTGCATGCATGCTCTTTTAATAGTAACAAGAATCAGGGGAGAATCAACTGGTATTTAGTTAAGAAATTTCATTAGATTACAGTTGAAGGTGAGAAACACACGAAAGAAGAAAGCTTTATTTGAAGAACACATCATGCATTGAATATTAACATTACATATAATAATAATCATGAGAGAGAGTATAGTTGAATATGAAGTTGAAGATGAAGTTGATCAGGTTGAAGGAGGATTAACAACCCTGCAGTTTTGCCTGATCTCACCGTCTGAACCAGTAAGTGGGGTCATGATGCTCATCTTCAACATTGCATCTGCAAAATCCTTCTTGAATTTACCCATGTCTCTGGCATAACGAATTACTTGATCCTTTGTGGGGCTATCAGTTCCATTGACGTCGTTGAAGAGTTGTTGATCGGAGTGGACAAGACCCTTTTGCACCAACAAGTTCTTGTAAAACGCATTGTCAAATCTGAAAGGAGTGGTCGAATCGAAAGCAGTTAAGTTGTTGTCACCACCTTCGAAGGGACAATCTTGTCGCCTATCCTCTGCAAATGTCGTGTCGATGTTGCTCTCGTTATAAATCCTCTTTCTGAAGAAACGGCACCTCACCAGTCCTACCGAGTGACCACCTGAACCATAAATCAAGAAAAGTTTATCAAGATTCATACTTTATATCAATCATTTCATCAAGAACAGGTTTTACCTGATAAAGCAACTAGTTCTTTCACAGTGAAATTTTTCTTGGCGAAAGCACTGGCGAGGCCATCAAGATCGAAAAAAGGAGCTGGTAAGTCTGAGTTGGATTCGGCTAAACTTGCTGTGGTTGAATCTCTTCTTCCTAATGGTACTTCCCATCTTGGTCCACCAAGCTGATACAATTTTTCAACTCATCTTAGAAATTAAGCATATCTATCAGATTTGACAATAAAGAATCTAAATTGGAATGTTAATTGAACAAGAATTACTTACTTCAAAAACAGCGTCTCTGGCAGCAACGGCTAAGATGTCGGCACAAGAGACAACACCTTTGCACATGTTCTCCAAATCTGATTTTATGCTATCTATCACATCAAAACCCCTGAGAGAGTTAGCATTTGGAAATGAATTCTTCTCCCCAGTGAAAGTATCCGTGTCGTCTAACAACACTGATGCATCACATCCCTGTAATACCAAACACAGATCAATGTCAATTCATTTTCTTAACACAAACACACTATATTGTATTGAAATCATGACATAGTGTGAGGTATAGTGTTTATAAACTCATTCGATTTTCATTTAGAAAGTAAAGTTTTTATACGCAAACATGATGATGTTGAGAGAGAAATGAGACTTGCTTGAACGAAGCAATCATGGAAATGCAGTCGGAGCAGGGATGCTCCCATGCGAGACTCATTCTGCACAGCTTGTTTAACTGCTTTCCTTATGGTGACAAGAGCACCAGGGCAACTTTTTTCGTAGAATTTAGTAGATAACTGAGCTGAAGTAAAACCAACAACACATGCAATCAAAGTCAGACAAAGTTTTAGTTTGAAACCGGGAAAAGACATAGAGAGAGAACTTGTAGTGGCCATTGCAAAAAGATTGGTTATCATGGCCATGAAATGTTATACTCTTATATAGAAGTTCTTCTGCAACATGATTTTGGTTAGTGTAGCTACATGGTCCATATACTCCGGGTCAATTGTGTATCTATGAAAGAATCATTTGACTAAAGCAAAATGGAGGAAATGGACATGCAAAGGCGTGCAAATGATTGAGATTACGAAACCGTGTATAATATAAAGTTGTTAGTTAGCTGTATTGTGCTAAACATGTTTGACTTCATCAAATTCTTGCAGATTTCACTGCAAGATACTGCATCTGCACTCAACCTATAAGGCTGGATCGATCCAAATATAAGAGAAAAAAAAAACAAATCTACAGTTTTATGGCTGTCAACTTGTGATCCCTTTGTCTATAATTTGGTGGCCGAAAGAAAACTATACAGAAAGCTTCTGTGCTAATGAAACTTTGGAGAAAAGATAAGAGGAAAAGATTAATAACTTCAAATGCTGGGGATAGGGTTTCTGAATTTGTAAGAAATAAGACATTGTACACTCTCTTCTTTATAACTGATCCTTCTGGTTTTTGTTTAACCTTCTTCCCCAAGATCCCTTTCTTTAATCCGGTGTAACAAGAACAGAAATATAATATATATGTTATGAAAATTAAAGTGAGTTTTAGTCTTTCTTGAATAAAAATGAGAAAAATAAAAAGTATATAAATAAAATTATCCGAAGATAAATGCGATATCAATCTATTATACAAGTTAAATTAATTATCCGGAGATTTTGTACTGAAAATAAATAATTTAAATGTACTCATCATTTATCATAAATGTAAGCCCTTTTTCTTTTCTGTCCCAGAGGTTTGGGCCTGGCCCTTCGTAGGCCCAAGGGCAGCCCCTCTGAAGGACACCCTACCCTGCCAGCCCCCTCACAGTTTCACATCACCTCTGTTTCAGAAAAGCAGTCTTCCTCTCAACCTCTCTACGAAAGCAGAAGTTCTCTGCTAGGGCACGGTGAATCTCCCTCTTCAAACTAGCTAAGTTCGTTTTGGCTTTCAAGTAAGTAAATCTGGGAACTTTCTTGGTTTTTCCCTTTTCCTTTCTTCCGTTGTTGGGCACATGAGTTTGGTTGGGATCTAACTCCGTATCCTTGTTTGGTCCTGGTTTCGTGGTTGCAGCTCATTGTAGTAGTTTCTGAAGTTGTGGTGTTCCGTGGTGTGGACTCGTTGTGTTTGCTAGCGCTTAAAAAGGTAAGGGAAGCTAGACTCATCGGTCCTAAGTTACTCTTGGCTGTTTTTGGTCGATTTTATGTTTATATGCGTGCATAGTATGCTTTTATTGGATGGAATGGAGTTGCATGTGTATTTGGGTGTTGATCTGAGTTGTTTCCGCCACTGCATGTGGGCTGATAGTGGTGAGATCTGTTATTCTCGCCCAAGCGAGCTCGTCTTGCCTAGGCGAGAGTATCAGAATGCTCACCCTGGTTCTGCCACGAGCACTCGCCTAGGCGGCCCAGTTTCCGTTTTGAGCGACGCATAGTCTCGCTCAGGCGAGAAGGACTCGCCTGAGCGAGAATTCGTGAAGCCTCCACTGTCGCGCGTCTCGCCTGGGCGAGAATCCGCTGTTTCAATGAGGCCAGCTTCTCGCCTGAGCGAGTTTGCGAATGTGTGCTATGTTTTCTTGACTGTTTGGATGAATTGTTGCATGTATTGTTCAGATTATTCTTCCTAAATATGATGTACGTGAATATGCTTGGGTGTTTGGATTTTATGAACGAAATTGGCATGCTTGGTATGAGATTGATCATGGGTTTGTGGCTTCGTGATGTTTTAACATGAAAATTGGATGAATGACCAAAAAGAGGTGGGAATTGTATGAGAAACATGATTCTGATTGTGAGTTAGGCGTAATTCCATAAGTCTCGTGGGGAGACTTCATGGTGGCGTGTAGTGTATATATTAAGATAAGGATTCAAGTAAGGACCGCATCCCGAAACTCTAAAGAGTCAGTGAGTCTCAAGTAGAGCAAACTGACCCAAGTGGTGAGAGTAGCGGGAGGCCCTAGTCTATGGCAGGATAATGGCCCTAGACGTTTAAAGGCTAACCTTGTGCGTGGTAGGGTGAAACCCATTGGCAATGGCTCTGCAGAGCAGTAGAGGCCACCACAAGTGCAAGCGTCCAGTGAATCCGATCTTAGTATATTTATCCGGATAATTGAGTCATAGTGTCCTGCTTGTTTGCTATAACTTGATGTTCTGTGCCTGTTGTGTTGCATGTTAAGGAATATTTAAGTACTTGTCCTTGGTATCATGATAAGATTAAATTATACTAGCTTACCCTTGCATTTTCTGTTTGTGTTCCTGTTGTGTTTTCTCTTTTGCGATGATCACCCTTGGTGGGAGCAGATGGAGGAAATTCTGGGAGTAGGCCCGGTGGTAGCAGTGGTGCAGCTTAGGGGATCTGTCTGTGTGATTCTCAGGATCAGTCTATGGCCCTAAGTGCCTTTTTGTAATCTCATGCTCTAGAGGAGCATCGCCTTTTGTAAAACTGTTAACTTTCTCTTAGGTTGTTTATGGCATGGTGGTATGCCTAAATTTGTTTTCACAGTATACTTCTGGATGACTGTAACAGTTACCTTCTCTACGTTTATGTTCATCTGAGTGCTTCTCGTTACTATAATTTGGTGATGCTTTATTTAATAGTTTAATCTATTGAGAATGGGATGTCACAATGTGTATTGATGAAATTTAGTCTTTATTTATTCTTCATTAATGTTTTTTTTTTATTTCTCAGTTTAAACTATTGTTAGTTTTTTGTTTTTCGTTTTCGTTATGTAATTTTCACATCAGATTTTGTAATAAAATATTAGTTATTTGAATTTGTAATGTTAAATTTCTTTTTTATTTCAAACGCATCAAAAAATTATGAAAACAACCAAAAATACTAAAAATACTACAATAATTATTAATATTTATAAAATTCAAAATATTAATCAATAGATATAAGAAAATTATAAGAGTATTAAAAAATGTGTTAAAAAGAATGGAGAGTAGCTGAAAAATAAAAATGAAATGACCTTTGAGCTAAAAGTTAAAACAAAATTGAACTTGTAGCTTATAAACTAAAATTTTGAAAATAAATTATTTTGATATATGTTACGAAATATATTTGAATGATTTATAAACTACTAAAATAAGTTAATAACAACTTAATTGACTTTACTAAATACTTATGTATGATTCTTAGACGTCAATGATTATAATAACGATTAAAACAAAAATAATTTACGAGGATTACAACCAAAATAATTTGAGAGAACGTTTTCTTTATATGCAACTCAATAAACAATCGGATTCTTTATGAAGTTAGCAGTAGTAACGTGTCTTTACTGTTTCTCCCATGGAATTAAATTTGTTCTTGGGTTAAACATAAGTGGAAACGTTTTAATGGAAGGTTTCTGCTTTTTAGCTGTTAATTAATTACTAACATAAGTTTTCATTTGTTCAAGAAGTCAACTAAAATCGAACCATTCATATTTAGAAGCAATATTCTTGAGATATAAATATAACTTGTCCCAACCTATTTCAGCACCATCATCAAAGTGTCGTTGTAATTAAATTACAATCATCAAGACATTCTTCGGCATCAAACATGGCCACATTCAGTAGCAACTTTTGTCTAATGTTGTTATGTTTAATGATGAGTTGGTCACTGATGTGCAACACTGTGCTTTCTAACGTTGCTCCGGCACCATCAAATTGGCCTGGGCCAGTGTCATCGTACCAAAGTTATTTGGCTAATTGTGCTGCAAATTTAGATCCAATTTGTGGTAGAGACATATACTTTGCTGTATTTTATGGTAACGCTACTGTTATTGAAGATTGCTGTGACAAACTTGTGAGCAATGTTGGAAAAGTGTGCCACGATGATATGACCAAATTTGTTTTGACTAAGACACAGTTCTTGAGCAGTGCTGTTCAGATCGTGGAGAGGAGTCAGAAGGTTTGGAATGACTGTGTTGCTGTCGTTAAATCATGAGGGTTTATACAATTATTACACTGTAATCTCATCTCAAAAAATAAAACATTAATTTCAAGTTATGGATTCTTTTCTTCTTCTTGAAATCACATAATAATTACATATTTTAACATCTTTAATGTTAATAACTTGGTAAGAATGTCTGAATCAGAATCAAAGTCAAAAGTTTAATTTCTCGTGAGACAATTGATTAAGCAGAAATTATTGTGAGTTGTACAATTGTTTAGATTAATGCGCTAAGTCATAATTGTGAGATAGTATACAACAATCATCCCATTTTTTCACCCATCGTTTGAGATCCATAAATCCCATTATAAACTTTTGCCATTGCAATATAAGCTTCATTTATACCAAGACATTGTAGTAATATTCTTTCAACACTATTTTTATACACTACAAGAAACCTCATAAATAATACAAAATTTAGTGGCTAAAAACATATTTAGTAACCAATTTCATAATTAAAAACTAATTTAGAGGTCAATTCCTTTAGTAGTCAAAACCCTGTAGCTAATGTTAGTGGCCAATTTAGAGACCAAATTATAATAAAAACTATTTTAGTTACAAATTTAGAAACCAATTATAATTTTTTTAAACTATTTTAATTTTCAATAATTTTTAATTTATAAATTGGTCACAATAATGACTAATTTAAAATTACATATTTACTATCCCGATATTTCATTGTTCATCTATTGATCAATTGGGGTTATTTAAATATTTGACTATGGGAATTCTCCTTATGTGAACCCCATTTGTACAAATTGGGGTTATTTAAATATTTGACTATGGGAATTCTCCTTTTGTGAACCCCATTTGTACAAGGGCTGATTGAGGATCTTTAGAGTTATAACCTATACGAAACTTGGAAACTTAGTTAAAAGGTAGATTAGAAAGATATTGAGATTCTCGTCTGGATAATATATTGGAAACATTGATCACTCGAGCTATAGAACTCCAATTGACGTAATTCCAAAACGAGGTGAAAGTTCACGTTCTGAACTATAATTTAGGCTTAAGAAACACTAATTTTGGATGCGTAGAACGAGAGTTATGACCACGTTTGTAACACCCTAGGCGGATATTACTTGATAAAGCAATTTTTTATATAACTTTGGAATTTAAATAATATATATAATTCCCAAGCACGGGAAAAAATTTAAAACTTATGTTGCTGAATATTCAATACACTTCATCGACCTTATTACAATCCATAATTATAAAAACATATAAAGGCTTATTACAAAATGTTTGTAAATAAAACAAAAAGTAACTTTCCATAACTTTACAATTACATCCCACTTAATTAATGATCCCACTACTTAATGGCTGATTGTAACTACCAATTTAGCAGCCCAAAAGTCACTCCAAAAGCATTCAGCTATGCATCCTCTTGGTCTCCTAAAGGCTGATTCTTAAGTTTGTAAATGAGCTCTTATTACAACTTGAAAATAAAGCAAAACTAAAGCTCATTAATTGGTTAAGCCAAAACATAATTTGGTTAGCCAATTTTACAAAGCATTGAGCCCTTATTTAAACAAAATAATAACTTGAAAGAAATTGCAATAAATTGATATATTAGTCATTCTCCATTTGGGTCATGATGCAATTCACAATCTTGGTCTTTTCTCCTTGAAACTTGGGCTTGTATTCAAATAATATGGACAACACTTGCTGCAGAGCTTCTTTTACTTTCCTTGTTCTAGGTCTTGTCATAGGTCCTTCAAGTTCTTCAAGTGGATCCTTGCCTTTGCTCATTGTCACGTCTCCATCATCTCCGATCATTATCTTTCAAATCGTCTATTTGTAAAATGTCAAACTCATTAGGTAAGTTTTCTTTTATTTGGATCAATTTATCAAATCATTCTTTGTAACTTGGTCTTTGAAACATTTGCTTTCTTCCTCCTTCCAACCTCGAAAGCCATGTAGTGGATCAATCAAAAACGACATTGAATCTAAGGCAAAAATCCACCCATATTCTCATTTTTCTCCTTCTTTCTGGTTAAGAAATTTATCAAGGAATCTCCTCTTTTGGATAAATTTCCTTCTTGAGTTGGAATTCATCCTAGTCATACTCGAAATCCTAGAGAAACTAAGTCACTACGTAAACAGACTAAGGTGTTAGGCAACTAAGGCATTAGACAATTAAGGATAGACTACCCAAGACACCTTAACTCATTAGACGACCTAAGTATCAAACAACCTTTAATGTTGTAACTTTTATGATATCCTTTGGTGATCTATAATAGATGTTTGATCTTTGATTGTTCATACGAATTAACATATTGATACAAGTAATTTAAACATAGATTCTATTATATGAATTGCAACGGATAATGTAATTTTAAAAGAAGAAAGTCTTTGAATAAAAACGTTCGAATGAAATTAATATTGAGACATATTAGATGAATCAAATTTTTGATTGAATGAAACATTTTATTACTCTAACGATTCAATTGTAGAATAAAGTTGCACAAGGTTTCCTTAAGAGGACAATTTGTAAACATTGAAGAAAGCAGAATTCAAAATCAAGTCTAAGCTCAATCGCAAAAGGAAAGAAAATATCCTAAAGAACATCAGCTAATTCAGAATTGAAGTCTTGAAGAATGACATTGAGGATTCAAACTAAAGAATCAAATCAAACAATTTATTAAGTCATTCCAAATCAAGAAGATTGAAATGAAGAACTACAATTCAAAGTCTCAATGGCGAGGTGAAGCAACATCTATATAATGAAGGCTAAGCCATACAAGAAGAACACGAACAAGAGATAGAACAAAGTGCTTTAAAATTGTCATATCTATAGTGTCTTAGAGAAATTGGGTTGAGAGCTTGAATCTTGTAATATTCTTCACTGACTAAAATTGTAACCTATGAGTTTTGTTGGACACTACTATTGAGTGAATGTCATTTGCTTATTGTTGTAATACACAAAGATTGAAAAGGATACCAGAGAGGTTGATACTCGGTGTAGCCTAGAGAGCTTGACATTCGTGTAACCTAGAAAGGGTAATACTAGTTACTGATCAAAGTTGTTAATTAGTGGAATTTCTTAAGTAGGTTGCTTAAAAGACTGAACGTAGCCTCAAGTGGAGACACAAAATAATGTTTATTATAAAGTTTGATTTCCATTCCTTGGTTAGGCCTTTGATTTAGGTAATTAAACTATATGTTGTGTGGATTATAATTGTAAAAAAAGCATCTCTCATATAGTCGATATTTCTTCTTCTATTGTGCCTCATATTTAAGTATTGATCAACATTTTGACCTCTCTTAACCATTTGAACATTTCTCATTTGATTTAGACAGAAATTAGTTGCTTACTCTCAAGATCGTTTTTATTCCTTCATCAATACCCATAAACCCCATGAATGCCCTATCGTAACTCACATTCATTGCAGCCTCACTATGCCATGAAGGCTCTTGAAATCCATCCGAAATGTATGCATGTACCGCTAAGCCCAGATGTGATGTACGTTTGTACTCCAAGCCCATATGTTGGTTAGGCCGAGATGTACCAGCCCCTTGTTGAGGCCAAGATGTACTCATGCCTAGGTGGGGCAATGATGTAATCAACTCCCCTATACACTAGCCCCTTCTAGGGAAAAGATGAAGAGGCACGGTCTTACCTTTCGTTAGATGTGGCTAAATCCATTGGTGACAAACACCTCAGTGTGGAATCCAAGATCCACTATATGTAGAAGTACGATCCAATGATGGGGCACGCAAGTTATCCGATAAGTGAGCCTCCCTTATGCCGAATGATAAAGTCGTAATCACACCACACCTCTAGGTATGTCGTCGTCCTCTGCTTGAATTTATTCTAGTAGGACTAGCGGCTTCGAGGGAGAATTGAATGTGTCCAACCCTAGTAGTTCTAGTTTGGGTAGTAATCGTACCGAGAGTGATGAGGAGTTCTCGGCCCTACATCACCCGAGATATGAGTAGGTATATCCTAGAGTGAAGTTGCCTTTGGCTAGATTCAGATGGGCTTCCACCATAGCCGTTTTATGCAAAAGGGTTGAAATCATAGCAAAGACTGTAAATGGGCATATGATAATCATAAAATGAGTCAAAAGTGGGGATAATGTCTGTCATGGACGAGAAGGTCACTCTCATGAATTTTTCTACATGTACACGGCATTGGTAACATACTTACACATATGTCTCCCTTTTAATGCCTTCACCATGGGAGTCTTAGGAGTACTAAGCGTAGCCTCCAACTAACTACACACCAACAATTAGGCCTCCCTACAAGTCTTCAGATTGATCTGCAGGTATTTCATTTAAAACCTTCCCTCAAGTGTTTTTTGTAGTACTACAATATCATCTAGGGGAATTGGTCTGTTGGTTATCCTCAATTGGTCAAAACCATCAGTGCTTGCTAGCATCTAACACCTAGTCCTTTAAAAGGTTCAAGACTGGACCATAAGGTTAGAATTCATTAAATACTTTTATTTTGACGATAAAAGGCCTAAATTTCGCTTTTACTGGACCAAGAAACCTACTAATATCGCATTTGGCCGAGATCATGCCTGACCCTAGAAGACTTGCATGTGTTGTCCTACTTGGACCAAATGCCTAAGAAGCTCCTTTCTAGAAAAAATTGTTGGGGTATTTAGATCCTCCCATCCACGTGATGACATTTTCGATATGTATATCCAACTTACTATATGTGGCCTTTGTGCGGTTAACCCTGGTTTATGTTTTACTTTTATTGTAGATATCGTGGTCGCTATTGGTCCCTCTAGTAAGGATATTTTCTAAGAACTGAGGAGAAAAAGGTTAGAGGAAGAGAAGAGGAAAGCTGGAGAAAGTGCCATTCATCTTGGGACTGAGAGGTTATCGACTCAAAAAGGTGACCTGATGCCCCTCCCTATCGAAATGAAAAAGTGTAAACGCAGGGAACAGTCTGCCAAGCCAGGAACTCCTCGACCTCCTTCCCTAAAGAAAATACGAGTAACGACCAACGAGAGTGTAGTGGATTCTTTTGCAAGTTTCTTTGATGCTAAGATAAAATTAACAAGGGCATAGTATTGTCCTTGTCAACATAGGAGGCTGACATAGTCTTGGCTAGACACCCAAAGACTATATTGTACGCATTGAATGAATTCCATGTAAGGGCAATATTGATGGGTCGACATTTGTCCTAAGGAAATTGTCGAACACCAAGAAATTGACTGCCGAAATAGAGAGCTTGAAGAAGGATTTAGCTGAAAGCAATATTGGTAAAAAAGAGGTCTCCCTACAACTAAGTAATGTGAAAAAAGAGAGGTCCTAACTCCTGGTAGAACATAACATATGGAAGGCTCATTGTAAAGACCTGGAGAAAAAGAATGAGAAATCATTGGCCACCCTATAGTAGATCAACGAAGAGTTTGCGGCTCCCAAGAATGACCATACCTCGATCCTTAAGAGGATACGTCAGCTCAAGGTGTACATGATGTCTAAACATGAGGAAGGTTTCTACAATGTCTTATGCCAGGCCTTTTACCTTTTCAACATTAACGGTGAAGATGTACGCTACCACATTGATAAAGATGTGCAAAACGGAGTCCTTATGGCCATTGAGGACCTGCCTTGTGTTCACCTTCTAGGTCATGAAGTCGATTCTCCCCCAAACGAGCCAAAGGAACTCCTATCTTCTCCTGACATATGAAGGCATTCCTCTTTGTAGTGTTAAGAATTTTGGTTAAGGCTACGTAGGAAAGTCTTGTGTAATTAAGTTGTTACCTTTTTTCTAGTAACCTAATTAATGTAACTAGACATGATTGCAATGAAAATTCTCCTATTTCTTTTGGCATAATTGTTTGAAGAACTTTACTAACTTCGGACATAATAACCATGTACATAACAATTGCTTTACCTTTATGCATAGGATAGTTGTCACAGTATGATGTAGTGAGTTGTCCAAGATGTGTCCGCCCCTTGTTGAGGTCGAGATGTACTCATCCCTAGGTCGTTGTGAATGGAAGTTTGGGAAAGAGAGTTGTTCATATCGTACAAAAACACAAGGGACAATTCTTCCATCTATATTGTTCCATTAGATATATATGAGAAGGATCATCTAGGTTGATAAAGCTTCCTTACCCACTAGTGGGAGTATGGGAGTGATCATCATTTGTCAGTGAAGCTTCCTTAACCATTTTCATAAAATATGGGGGGATCATCTTGTTTTGACGTAGCTTCCCTTACCTTTAATGAAAATATATGTGCAATGTGAAAAGATGATATGATAATAGCACATGTGTTAAAGAAAATTGTTTATTTATTGCTATGGTGCATCATCAAAACATGCTTGACCAGAACCCTCCTTAGGGAAATAAGATCAATGTAAGAAATTATACATCGTTTTAAATGCAAACATTTTAATATAATAAAATTTTAGATACAAGGCATTCCAGGTTGCTGGTATAGGAGCCCCTAATAAGTATTCGAGCATTTAAGCACCCATACCTATGGCCTCTCTGATGTAAAACGAAACTTCCTAGTTTGGTGAGAAATTTCTGATCGAGGTTATACCCGACCAAAAGCTATCCCAAGGTCGTCTTCTAGTGACCAATGCTTTCAATCAAAGGTTCCAAATACAACAAAAGAGGGGTTTGGTACATTCAGAAATGTAACACAAAGTGAAAAACGTAATTTCAATTTGTATAAAAGAGTATCGAGAGCAACATTGATTCATTAATTCAAATGAAAATTCACCAATCACAAATTATGAAATTAATTGTTCTATCCAATTTACTTTCATGAAAATCGAAATCAATCAACTAAACAAAAATTAACACGAGTTCAATAGGCCATTAGGCAAAGCACACTTCAAACAATTAACACCCACAGATTAAGCATGTTGTGAACAACCCACACCTATTAAGCATGGATACAATTCGATTAAGGTGCACAAACACTAGATTGAGATTAAGCATACATCAATTTCATGTTTAACTAGGTTGCTGGTATAGGAGCCTCAAGTGGAGACACAAAATAATGTTTATTATAAAGTTTGATTTCCATTCCTTGGTTAGGCCTTTGATTTAGGTAATTAAACTATATGTTGTGTGGATTATAATTGTAAAAAAAGCATCTCTCATATAGTCGATATTTCTTCTTCTATTGTGCCTCATATTTAAGTATTGATCAACATTTTGACCTCTCTTAACCATTTGAACATTTCTCATTTGATTTAGACAGAAATTAGTTGCTTACTCTCAAGATCGTTTTTATTCCTTCATCAATACCCATAAACCCCATGAATGCCCTATCGTAACTCACATTCATTGCAGCCTCACTATGCCATGAAGGCTCTTGAAATCCATCCGAAATGTATGCATGTACCGCTAAGCCCAGATGTGATGTACGTTTGTACTCCAAGCCCATATGTTGGTTAGGCCGAGATGTACCAGCCCCTTGTTGAGGCCAAGATGTACTCATGCCTAGGTGGGGCAATGATGTAATCAACTCCCCTATACACTAGCCCCTTCTAGGGAAAAGATGAAGAGGCACGGTCTTACCTTTCGTTAGATGTGGCTAAATCCATTGGTGACAAACACCTCAGTGTGGAATCCAAGATCCACTATATGTAGAAGTACGATCCAATGGTGGGGCACGCAAGTTGTCCGATAAGTGAGCCTCCCTTATGCCGAAAGATAAAGTTGTAATCACACCACACCTCTAGGTATGTCGTCGTCCTCTGCTTGAATTTATTCTAGTAGGACTAGCGGCTTCGAGGGAGAATTGAATGTGTCCAACCCTAGTAGTTCTAGTTTGGGTAGTGATCGTACCGAGAGTGATGAGGAGTTCTCGGCCCTACATCACCCGAGATATGAGTAGGTATATCCTAGAGTGAAACTGCCTTTGGCTAGATTCAGATGGGCTTCCACCATAGCCGCTTTATGCAAAAGGGTTGAAATAATAGCAAAGACTGTAAATGGGCATATGATAATCATAAAATGAGTCAAAAGTGGGGATAATGTCTGTCATGGACGAGAAGGTCACTCTCATGAATTTTTCTACATGTACACGACATTTGATTAATGAAGGCACATGCTTAAGAAGACTAAGCATGTTTAGAAAGGAAGTTCACTAATCCTTCATCCCTTTCATTTGTGTTTGTTATTTTTGATTCCCTAAGTTGACTTAGTTGAATCAACTTTAGTTGACTTGTTGACCTTTGACTAGGTTTGACTTGTTGACTATAGTTGACTTGACTTAAGCCAACATGCTAATCTTTGTTTATTTGCTTTGTAGGTTAATTAGGAGTAAGAAAGCAATGCTAGGTGGCACATGGTGATTGGGGAGCATAAATGATGTGGAGGAGAGAGTAAAGCAAAGGCATAAAGCATAAAGTAAAAGGCAT
>Ga0214544_1009431_pt1 | contig 15305 bp, 5 predicted proteins | sample CNSS3metaG_FD_160074 | JGI IMG/M metagenome (GOLD analysis project Ga0214544, IMG submission 160074) | Root nodule microbial communities from cowpea collected in UCLA plant growth center, Los Angeles, California, USA - CNSS3 | ecosystem: Host-associated > Plants > Roots > Nodule | place: USA...
GTGATTGGTGTATCTACTTCAATAATACTATTGTTCCGTACCATTATGGAAGAAAATTCTGGTAAAATATACACTTCTTCGGGAATGAAAAAAAATTGATCTACTTTAATTTGGTATTTTGTCTTAGTTCCAACTCTTCTGGAGTATAACATCTTTCAGAACGAGTCATTCCTCCAATTTCTGCCACCTACCTCGGGCTCTTTTCCCCTTGTTCGGTAGTAGCCTCGATGCCGTAATTCCAAGGCACAACATATAAGGCAGCTTGAGTAGTAAAGTCTTACACTATAAACGCATAAGCAGGTAAAGAGTACATGTGTTGTGCTACCAAGGAAGTAATAACCCCTAAAGAGGCTAGAGCAAGACCTAATTGAAAATGAATTGAAATGATAAAATCTTCAATTTCCATAGATTTCTCAATTTAACGTAGTTAAGGATTTTAGAAAGCTCAAAGTCAGTGAAGTATTTAACTCTAAGGACTAACTTAGTACTTAATATAACATTTTTTTGTTTGTTATGTCAAATTAAATATTTTGTTTTGAATAAAATAAATAGTAAAACTAGATAAAGATAGATAAAAACAAATAGTTGTACAGATAATAAATACAAATAAAAAAATACATGGTAAAATATAATGATAAAAGTAAGGAAATAAAAAGATAAAAAATAAAAATCACGATAAAATGATAAAGTCTAAGTAATCATGATAACTAGAGCCGACCTTTAACATTGACTCTAATTAGTGGCTTAGCCGATATAACTTTGTCACTAATTTTTAAATTGATTGTTTTATTATAACTATTTAGCGTTAGCCAAACCAACATAAATTAAAAAAATAGATACCTTGTACAATACCTTCATATTCAACAAATGTAGACGAAAAAATAGAAAAAAAATATATAATGAATGAAAGAGATAAATGAGTATAAGGGAAATGAATGTGGATGGAAGAGAAGTAGAGAAGAATGTGGATAAAAGAGACGAGGAGAAGAATAATGGATGATGGAGATAAGAAAAAATATAAATGAATGTGTGGGTGAAAAATAGAGTGTGATCAGTGGCGAATCTCGATAAAAAATTTTGAAGGAACCAAAATAATATATTCAAAATTTATATATTGAATCATTGCACTTGATATAATAAAAGTATATATATAATTTAGTATTGAAATCTCTTTGCATTTTCTTTTTAAAAAAATGATAGTTTTGAAGTTGTATTTGATATGAAACCCATTTTAAATATGTTTTCTAATTTGATCTCTTTTCATTGGATATTTCCATATTTAAGAACATTTTCCTTGAATAAGTTCCAAAGAATTAATATGAAACTTCCAATCTTAAAAAAGGTTCATCTAATTCAACAATTGGATCCTTAGTGTCATGCTTAAAAAGAATCTATTATTTTATTCTTAATCAATATACATATTTAAAAAAATTAAGACTAAAAATAATTTATTAAAATCTAATCGAAAATTGAGAGACGTAACTACTAAAAAAAAGGGTTAAATTATACCTTTAGTCTCCATTTTTGTAGTAAAATGTCAATTTGGTCTCTTAATTCTTTTTTATCTCAATCTGGTCCCTATTTTGGGAAATTTGATGCAATCAAGTCCTTTCCGTTAGTGGTGTAGTAACAGTGTTAAATGGGGTGCCACGTGTCAATTTCTGAATTTTTTGAATTTTTTTTTAATTAAAAAAAAAAAAATTTGCCACGTGTCAAGATGACATCATGCCACATGTCACTATACGAGGACCAAATTGAGAATAGTGAAATGACACATGGCATAATAGTGACATGTGGCACGCTGTCAACTTGACAAGTGGCAAATATTTAATTTTTTAAAATTTTTTAAAAAAATAAATAAAAATTCAAAAAATTCAGGAACTGACACGTGACACCCCATTTAATATTGTTACTACACCACTAACAAAAAGAATTTGATTGCATCAAATTTTTCAAAATAGGGACCAAATTGAGATAAAAAAAATTGAGGGACCAAATTGATATTTTTCTACAAAAATGGGGACCAAAGGTATAATTTAACCAAAAAAATTATAATATTTTCTTCTATATTCGTACAAAAAATGTATAAAAAACTCATGAGATGAAAAAGATACAAAAATATTAAACTAATATTTTATTATCAATAGACAACATAGAATTACTTTTTTATCTTAAAAAATGGAAGACAACTGATGAAAGATAAGAGCACATAAAATGAATTTGTGTGTAACTTTTTTTTTTCAAAAACAAAAGATATGCGAGTAGAAGATAAATACAATACGTAAAAAACTTAGAAGACAATAAGGGAAAACAAGAAAAATATTTCAATACAATTTATTATTCTTACTTTATTTAATTTTATATTTTATTATTTATTAATATTAAATATAATATTTTATAAAAGAAATAAAAATCTATTTAAAATTTTTAAAATTTATTTTAAAAAATATTAAACAGATTTTAACATATATTTAAAAAAATTGGAGAGGCCATGCCCCTAAACTTCTTCTAAGTTTCGCCCCTGAGTGTGATGAAAAAAATAATGTAGATGAAAAAAAAAAAGTGTACATGAAATGTATGAGTGTGGTGAAATTTATGTAAAAATTTATCACCACACACACATTATATATAAATTTATATAAAAGGTATGACTGTACATGGATTGTTAGATTAAAACTAATTTACCATCCATATTGAATATAAAAAATACACACAGATTGAAAATATATAATTTAGTACGAGATAACTTAAATAAATATAAATATTAAAAATGGATAAAATTAGTATTAACCATTAATAATATTTTAATTATTTTATAATTAACGTCGGTTTAACAGATATTAATTTAAATAAGTATAAATATTAAAAATAATACGCTAACCAGAAACTTAACTTATTTGTTTTTAATATTTATATTTAATTATTTGTACAGCTACAACGTCCTTTTAACCCACACTAACTTAAATAAATACATATATTTAAAATAAATAAGATTAACATTCATTAAGCTGACACCAGCTTTATTTATTTTATTTTTTCTACAGGTAATGTCTGCTTAGTCTATACTAATTGAAATAAATATAAATTAAAAATAAACAAGGTTATTATGTATTAAATTGACATTAACTTTTTTATTTTAAATAATTTTACATCTTCTTACTTTTTTTAAATTAATCTTTTATTTTTATATTAAAATAAAATTAGCTGTCATTAATAACGTCATAATAAGATTGACTCTAATATTTGGAAGCTACATTTATATTTTTTTATAGTGATCGAATTAATGTGAAAAATATGCATAAAAAGTCATGTATTATGGTGGGTTGATTCTCGGTGTAAGTTGAGAATTAAATAACACTTTCGTATCTTTTCCATTGCTCCTAAAATTTATAGTATTACTATGCATCCAAATATATAATATAGCAACCTACATGCATTTTCAAGTTGTTTTACATTTATTATTGATTATCCTTGACAAACTAAATTGTTGAGATTGTTCTGTTGGTATATTTTGGTTCATTTATTGTACAACTTCAAGGAATAAGTGTTCTATCCATTTCTCACCTCTCCAATATTATACGCATTTTGTCACTTCCACTCTCTTTTGGACAACTTGGCGCACTTTCCAACTCTTTTAATCAATACTTTCCATGTAATATTCTATAAATTGTCTAAATATGTCGGTGTCTTCCTCCATTATTTTTATTTCTAATATTGTTGTGTGCTAATTTTATTGTAAATATATTACTTTCACTGTATTTCAAATCTTAATCATTTTCTTTGTTCTTACATAGGTTTAAAGAGTTGGTTGTTGTAAAGGTTATAAAACACGAGAAATTAATGTATTAATAATACATGAGAAAAGAAAGACGGATAAATAAAATAAAGTTGATAAAGTTAACAATTATTTTAAAAGATTATAAAAAGAAAACAAATTATGAAGTTTAAAATATTTCAATTTTCTTTTTCTTTCATTTCTATAATTTATAAGAAGATATTTTTTTATAATAATAAAGATTATAAATAGTTCACTTGAACCATTTTTTGTACTAATAATGATTATAAATAGTCCACTTGAATCAAATTACATAGAAAAAAATATTAAACTTGTAACAATTTAAATTTAATATAAATCTTTTATAAACTTCGATCTATATTAAATTCTAATAAAAAATTATGACAATAAATTATTAAATAAATTATAACAATGTTTTATTATAATTACTAAACTATAACAATGTTAAATGCAAGAGCAACACTTTTTTTATTCTTAATGGGCTTTCATCCAACAGTTCGCCAGTCCAAACTAAACCAACCCAAAACTGTCTAGCTCAGCAAGAATGGCTGCTACGTACAGGGTGACAAACTTAATACATCATAAATTTTATTTTAAATTATAATGAATTAATCAGACAGAAAATATTTATTAATTCATTTTCTATCTATTTAGAATTCATAAACATTTTTAGTAGATGAGATATCATAGATAAATATAGTTAAAAAATGAAATATATATTTTATAAATAAAAGAAAAATTGCAAACAAATTTTAAAAAATATTTCTGAAACCTTAATGAAAATGTTTCAAACTGTTTATAAACCATGAAGCAAACCAAAATTGAAGTACAGCAAATTACACCAATCTATCAAACAATCTAAGGAATTTACAATGATTAATTGACAATGTTAGAAAACAAAAGTAATCAAACATTTTCATCGGAGGCAACTGATACTATAGACCTATTGGATCTTCCAGAAGGTTCTTTCTCCGAATCCAAATATTTAGTAACCAAAGCCTTTTCACAAATATCTAATACATCCCCTGAATGAGTAGCTAAAGCCTTTCCTGAAACGTCTTTCTCCAAAGAATGAGCAATCAAAGCTTTTACAATCTGACGAAATTTCCTTCTGTATGTTGGCAGCTTTGATACTCCTCTTATCATTCCAATCATCCTGAAAATCAATGCATTCATTAACAACTTAATAGATTATCATGTATACTTCATAGAGTGAAGAGATTCATCCTCAAAAATGCAGAGATTCATCATCTAATTCATTGATCGCTTACCTTCTGGAAATTCCCTCCATTTGGGCAGCTTTAAGAGCATCAGGTGTCATTAAACCACCATTATCCCAAGCCTCCTGGCGTTGCTTGTTGAATCCAAAGAGAACTACTTTTTCCAAGTATCTCACTTCAGCTTCCCCCAATTTGATCACCCTTATCTGTTCCTTCAGAACCATCACAGGATTGAAGAACCAATCCAACAACTTGTCCTTTGGCCTGTTCAAATACGTAATCTCAAAGTCCTCAAGCAGCAATACACCACTTGAATTGGCTTTGATGGAGAAGATAAGTGCTTGTAGGAGTGAATAACAAGGCAAACCAACACCAACTATGGAAGCTTCATTTATATTCTTTCCCCTCATCCATTCACAGAGGTCAGCACCTGTAAGTACATTCGCATCCAATAATTCCTTGCCTCTCATCTCACAGTACTTCATCATATTTCCCCAAATCTGTATATTATGATTTAAAAACGACATTAACAAAGATTGTGTCAAGTAATGAAATCACAACAAAAGCATAACGAGATCAGGAAGATGATGTAGTAAAGGAAATTGTCAACTAAAGCCTTTGGATAACAAGTTTTTCTTTAGACGTGCACAATTCCATTTCATAGCTATGCTGCATAGTGCGTAGTCATATAGTTATTAAGACAGCAATCAACCAAATGCCAACTCTGTAGGTTATTTAAAATAGAAACCAGTACAGAAAAATCAGTGGAAGCCAGACATCAAAATCATTGGCACAAATAAAAAAATATAGTACATGCATCACCTTGATAATTAAACCAGAATAAAAAATTCTTGAGTCATGACTTGCTCAGATGATGATATATGATACCTTGTTCTTTGTTTTGTTGTTTATAATTATTATAAAATCCTTCAACAAGGTTTCTTCATTACCCCTAACATGCGCCAAAGAGCCTATTCGTTTCTTGGTTTGACTTTGGCAGACACCATCCATTGAGCTAATTGTGTAATCTAAGCATAACAACATTTAGATCCAAACTTACAGTTTCTATTTAAAGTGACATGATTGGAGAGTCTATTTGCCAATGTTTTAAACTAATTTAATCAACATTAGATGAAAAACTGCTTACCTGCACCATTTTCACCTCTTGAATGGCCTCTCTAACAGATCTTGAAGGAGCTAAGTTTGGCATAAACATTGCAGGCGGGTCCATCGAAGTGTTTAATCTGCTTCCACCCACACTGGATCCTCTCACAGAAAACTCGGATGATTGAGAAGCTTTTCTCTTTCGATACTGGGGCCTGGCTGCAAGCAAATTGGATGCTGATGTTAACGGAATAAATGGCAGATAGTAAAGAAGACTAATTGGGAAAATGTGTACTTTGGCAAGAATGTCCCGTCCCGTAGATACAGCCAATCATTTGTATATTCATCAAATTCAGCAACCATAGCAATCAGATAGGCTAAACCTCTACGGAAAGATCTTTCCTACACCCACAGGAAGGTTAAAAGGTTAGATAAAAGCAAAGATTCAGCAAAGGAAATGGGGAATGAAGAACAAAAAAAGTGATCAAACCTGACATACTATAACAGCTGCATAAATTCCAAAAAAAATGCTTGATATAATAGCCAACAATATGCTGGCAAGGACAACTAGTGGCCACACAAATATTGTCAAACCAGCAATGGGAACACAAACTGTTTCAAGGAATGGACCTTCTCTGCTAATCAAATCATGCAAAAGTCTGAACCAGCCCTTGAACAGCATGTAGGGGCTCTTTACTATAGCAATTGCAGTGAAAAGGGGAATCTCCACAACTAGCCCCAGTATCCCAACAATGACGCATCCAGGAACATGAATTAACCTATAAAACAAGTTTCAATGGTCATAAAGAGTACTCCTTTAATTAAATATTTTGCAAACAGAAATTGTAAGTCAAAGCACTCAATCAATATATGAATATGCAGTATGAATTTCCATTTGAGTTAAAAGAAGCTAAAAAGAACCACTTTAATTCGTATCAATCTATGATTAGATAACTGTATATAAATCTTTTACAATATTTACATCAAAATTTAATTTAATATGTAAATGATCTTATTATGACCTTTACCTTAGCCTCTGACGTTCATCTGAGGTAGGTGATTCACGTAGTTCCTTTAAGAAACTTGGGTATGAATGGTAACACATATCTGCAAAATCCCTAACCACCGTGCAACTGCCTTTGATAGTTCCATAAGTTCCATCCTGAGTTCAGTGAGAAACCACAAATGAACTAATAACTTCTACACTAAGTAAAAACATGCTAATAAAACTTAACAACAATCTTGATTAGTGCAAGAACATCTCAGAAACTCACCACAATACAGTGAGAAAATTTCTTGGACTCGTTATCATGTCTGAAGGCCTCAAAAGTTGAAACCCAAGGGGTAAAGAAACCATACCCCACTCCAACAAGAACGCTTCCCGCTATGCCTAGACCCAACCACAAGCAAAACAAGGCAGGCAAAGCAATAAAAATGGCAACTTTCAAGGCTGCATCAAACATCTGAATCCTACAAAGACAAACAAACCATCCTCGTTCATCATATGAAATAGAATTGCTGATTCTACAAAGAGAAAAGGGAAGCTGTAGAAACTATTTTACTTAAAAAGGGTATAAACAGTCCAAGCCACATGTGAAGGAAACAGCGCCAGAATCACCCCAACGTTGCCTAAAATAAGAACCAGACAAGCAATAGGACCCACGACTATGCCTGCAGAACTTAAAGAAAAACTCAATAACCCACCATCCAATTCACCTCAGATTTCACAACATGAGAGTAAATCAGCAAAAGAAAGAAAAAACCAAATCTTTTTAGAAGTCAACATTAAATCATGAACCATAAAGTGTGAAAGAAATGTAAAAGAAAAAAGAACACCTTTTAAAGCACCAAGGAAGAAAGCATAGAGGAACACAAAGACCACGTAAGAAGCCTTCATCCAACCTTTCATAAAGCTTTGAAAATCCATGTTAGTAAAGGATCAGCTCAAGATCAGAAATACGTTTGCAACAGAGGGAAGTTGAAAGTTGTAACCGAAATTGGAACGAAGCTATGAAGGCATATGAAGAAAATGAATTGGCAAGTCATAGGAAATGAGGCGAGTTAGTTAAGTCAAAAACGAAATTGTATAAAAGGGCAAAAGAGACTTGCGTTGCAAGAAGATGACAAAATTGAAAACTCAGCCAAGAAACAAATCATTCATTCAAAATCTTTGGAACCAAAAAGTAATATAAGCACGGAAAAGCTAGGACAAATCAGAGGCTGCTGACAATGACCATGAGTTATACAAATAGTTTAAGCTTATGGAATTAATTTATACAAATCACAATAAGTGTCCAACTTTTCTTACTTTTTTTGGTAAATTATTATATTTTTCAGTAATTATTCAGTACTGTGTACCGGTTTAACTCGCAATTAATTTTCGTTTATTTTATTAACAAGAATGTCAAAAGATTATGTACTCTGCGGGGTAAAACATGTAAACGGAGACAACGGATACACGTGAATAACGGTCAATAATGGATAAATGATAATGAATATTTTTTATAGCTATATGTTAAGGCGGGTACACGGATATAATAGAATATGTACCGTGAATATATTATACTTTAATTTAAATTAAAAAGAAATTAAAACAAACATACAAATGATTATAATATTAATATATTCATTTTGAATGAGTTATTTTTATTAATTAATTTTAAAAAAAATTATTTTTTTAACTTTTATTTAACACTAATAAATATACATGATTAAAATATTAATACATTGATTTTGAAAGAGTTATTTTTTATCGATTAATTTTAAAAAAAATTCATTTCTTTGTAAATTGTCATCCAACACTATTTAAAAGAAGTTTTTTTTTTTGGACTTAGCTTGAAATTTATGAATGTTATGTATTGCATTTTATTTGAATTTATAGTTAATATATGTTGTTAAATATTTTTTTTTGTAAATACCCGCAGATACCCGTGAATATCTGTGGATATTAAAAAAATATATAGATACCCGCATAACGAATATTTACATAAATATGAAAACGGATATGAGGCGAATAATTATCTGGCAAATAAAAGATAAAAGAGCTATTATCTATATCCTACCAGTCTCATTAACATTCCTAAAGATAATAAATTCTAAATTCTAGTCCAATTTATTGAATCAAATGCTATATTAGTGTTCATTACCATATATAAGATAAAATAAAAATTACTCTTACAATAAAAATAAGTTGCACTTGTAGTACACAAATTTTAAAAATGATTTCGAATTAAATTGATGTCATGAAACAATTTTAAAATATATTTGTTTTAATTGCTTTATGTTATTTTTGGGTCTGTAACTTTCTTTTTTACAAGAAAAAAGTAAGAGGTGCAAGTTAACATTAATAGTAGAAAACAATTATAGGATAGGTGAATAGATGATTAAGGTTAAACTTGATACATGATTATACATTAGGATCGTTTTTTACACTTATGAGTCTATTTCAAGTGGGTCCATGTTTATACAAAATTATTATGTCTTAAAAAGTGTCGGAGCCAATGCTATCAAAATAAAAATGTATGATGATATTGTACTTATATTACAAGAGGTACAACATCCGGAAAGATTTGAAGAAAGAATATTTATTAGGTAACTATATAAGGCGTGAGATTAGGACTCGCAATATGGGCTTGAACTGTCGGACCGATAGTCGGTCCGGGCTAAGACAGTTAACTCGCAAGTTCGCAGTGGCCCAGCTTGTAGTTTGTATTGGCTGGTCTACAAGCTCGCATCAAAAATTGCACTTGTGTCTATTAATTTTTTTTTTGAACTTTTACATTAACGTTTTAAATTTTTGTATGACTAGAAAATATATGTATTATGTATTTTTTAATGTGCCAAAATTTAAAGAATACATCTCGTATGTTAAAGTACGAATATGAATATGATGAAAATGTTGAATTATCAATTTATCATCCAACTCCCCAAAGTCTTTGCTTAATAATTTTGTGAACTTCTTAAAGTTTCCTAATTTTTTTCCAATTTTTTGAACATTGAAGGTTTTATCATAAATTTTTTTTTTTTTAAAAGTGGGATGGCCTGCGGGCCCGCACTTATACGGGATGAGTCGAACTTTTCAACCTGTGTTGAAAATGTGGGGTGGAGCGGCCGATCCACATTGTATGGGACAAATGCAAGTCGGACCTAAACAAGTTGGATCGGCTTGTATTGTCACCCCTGTGTAAGATTCATATTGAAGGAAAAATCTTAAAAACAACCTTAGAAAATTTAATAGTGATGAAAACACATAAGATAATGATAAATTTATATGTGCTTTAGAAAATACATTGCAATATTCAAATGCAATAATTGCATCAACAATTCAATAAGTGATGATGATGCAAAATTATTAACTCTGTAATATTCAGAGCAAGGTATGAAAACTCTTGCAAAAAGTAATCTCTTATATGAGATACAAGAGCAGTAGCGGACTATAGTCATGACAAAGGGTTATAGCCCCTATTTTTTTTTTTATATAATTTTAAATATATTTTTAAAAAATTTATGCATCTATATTTATATATAAAGAATTTTCTTTTTTTGTCTATATTTATTTTTCAATCTTAACTTTTAAATGTTTTTTATAAATAAAAATAATTATTTTATTAATATTATCTTTTAAGTGATCATTTTCTTAATTTAACCATTTTTTTATTTTCTACTTTTAAAAATTAATTATTATAAAATGAAAATTAAATATTATAAAACTATAAAAAATTATTTATATTTAATTTTAGAATTATAATAATAACAATAATTATAGTTTTATTTTTTTTATTAGCATAAAAAAACTTAAATACAATGCTTTTACTGGTTTATATAAAAAATTGGAATTACTCTTTTAGTTTTTATTTTTGTTCAAAAATATGAAGTTAGTTTTTTAGTGTTTTCTTGTCTCAATTTAGTTTTGATTTTTGAAAAAATGATGCAATTTGATCATTTTTCGTTAAATTTCTTGAATTATATCAATGTTTTTACATAAAAATTGAAGTTGTAAATAAGAATGGTTTGTTTTGTTAGTATAATTGACATAATCATAGTGTCAATTTTGAAAAAAAAAATTGTTTCACCTCAAGAAATTTAACAAAGGAACCAAATTGTGTCAATTTTTAAAAATCGATTTTAAAAATGAGACCAAATTGAGACTAAAAAATACTAGAGAACCAACTTGATATTTTTGGTCTAAAAATATGGATCAAAAGAGTAATTCAACCAAAATTTTGACACCCCTAATAAGTGAATTATACTTTGATGCTTACTTTTCTTATTATAAAAGAAGCACGTTGTTTTATTAGTTATGCATACAAAATTATTTTCTTTAAAGTTCTCCTTATTATTGTTTTTCCTATTTTCAAGAAAAAAGTGTCATAGTTTTCTCTTTAGAGTTAGAGAGAAAGGTGTTGTAATTTTATTTGCTTTAGTAAAATTACATTATTGTTGATTGTTTGTTTGGTTCCTTTCTTCATCTTTTATTTTAGTTATGAATTCTTATATTGCTATTGTGAACCTAATATTATAATATCAAAGTTAAGTTTGTTTTAGAATTTATGAATTTTTTATAATAAAAGTTTTTCACTTAAGAAAAGTGTTTATTGTTATAGAACGCCAATATAAAATTAAGATCATTATTAAAATATTCTTACTTTAATATTTTCTCTTGAGATAGAAGTATTCCAACATGAAAGTGACTCACACTTGAGAAATATTTTTTTAAAATTTAAGTTAGAAGTCTTTCATTAGATATATATATGAGTAAGATAAACAATATAAAAATAAAAAGACCTACAAATTTATTATTATAAAATTTTACATAAAAGATATCTTTGCCAAATTTTAGGGATGGCGAAACAGGTTGACCCTAACGGGTCAGTTTGTCTGTCCATGTTAAAAGAGACAAGCTGAGTTGAAGATTTTAACTTGTCAGTCCGTTCTGTCCCTACCCGTCTAGTCCAACCCAACTTGTTTTTTTAAAAAAATTAAAAAGATTAATTTTTTATATTATATTTTTTAAAGGTGTGAATATATAATAGTACTATAATTTAAATTTAAATCATTAACATTTACAAATTAAATTTTAATTATTAGTTATAATAGAATAATTTAATATATAAATATAATAATTATATTAATTAATCTATTAAAAGTTTAAAAAATATTTTATATGATTAAATATACCTTCAATATTCATATATTCACACATATATATATATATATATATATATATATATATATATAAACAAATTGAAAAAAAATTGAAAAGAAGTGATGGGTTAATCAGACTTTATCTGTTAGTCCAACCTGTATATGGAAAGGTTATCATTATTGATTTTTTTATTTGATGGACGAATCGGACCAAAATAGATTGAAGCGACTCGTTTTCTATCCCTACCAAAATTTTCCTCAAATAATATAATGTTGCAACAAACGTGCATTTGGGTTGAGATTGTGATTTTATTTCGTGAAAATTTTTAAATATTGAAAATTATATTTAAAATGGTGGATTTTTTTTTTGTTAAGAATTTTGGGTTATTTTATTCCCAAGAAATAGCAAAAGCGTCGTGATGTTGGGCGGATATGTTTATATTGGGCTGCAGATCCTGGTCATAACAAAAGCCCAGTTTTAGCATGAACTTGTTATAGTTTTTGTAGGTGGTGATTTCTATTCATAAGCTATTATCTTTTGCCATATAAAGTATTTTACCATTATTACTACTTTATCGCATTGAAAAATGTTGTAGCCTATCCATATATCTGCAGTACCAAAGACTTGTTGGCAATATCAGAGGCTTTTTGGAACTCTGCTACAGCACAAGCTTATTCGTGGTGCACTTTGTTTGGCTATTTGAATCAGCAATATTCTTAGTGCACTTATTTCTTCTCTAACTTTTTACCCACGACGGAAAATGAGATCTAATCTTTCTTAATATTTAACCCTTAAAATGATGATAAGTGTTTCTAATTTTTAAAATAAATATTAATGAAATGTTTTTATAGATTTTTCTTTTGTGAGCAATTATGAGATGAACATTTGGATGGTCTAACATGAAGTATACTTAGAATATTTCGATATTCCCTAGCCTCCCTTTGTAAAAGAAATGATTGGTAGAAATATAATTTTGTTTTCAAATAGTTTTTGAAAAATGTTTAAATATTTTTACTTATATAGTAACTGTATATTACAAAAACGAAAAAATAATCTCAGCTTTAAACATCTTCGTTTTATTTTTATTTTTTAAAATAAAACATTAGCTTTGTGAAGAAAGTCAAGGACGAGAAGGTCAAACATAGTTATTATACATATCGTCAGGACTTAACTAATAGTAATATTAAAATGCCTTATTTAACATAAGAAAGGTTTGTCGACTTAAGTTTTGAGATTCCATCTTTGTTTTGATGTTTGTTCTTTTATTGTATTACATGTTTGGAGTCTCATATTCCAAATAGACAATTTAATTAGTTGAAAAAAGGCTTAATTACTCGGAATATACTCAGTTTGGTTTCAAAATTTCAATATCCATTTTTAAGTTTGTCTCAATTTAGTATCCAAATTCGTAATGTGCATCAATGTAGTACTTTCCGTTAAGTTTTCACAAACGCCATTAAGTAACTTGCCACGTGTCAGTATTTGGTTTTTTAACTTTTTAATTTTTTCTTTAATTTTTTAATTTTTTTTTAATTTTTAAAATTTTTTTTTAATTTTTTTTTTTAAATGGTCACGTGTCAAATCCTTGATGTGACACGTGACATTGTTAGTGACACGTGGCAAGGTACCTGAGTGTCATTGTCTTGATTTCAATTTAGTCTCCACATGTGTCTATTTGTTTCAATTTAGTATCCATATATGTTTATTTGTTTCAATTTAGTTCATGTTCTATTTGTTTGAATTTTGTTCAAATATACTTTTTTTTAGAATGAATAAATATTGTATCTCTTTTAAGACAAAATTTATTATTTATATAAATGTTATATTAATATTTGTTACTAAAAATGACTTATAAAATTAAGTATTGAAATTTATATTAAATTTACTAAAAGATTTATGTTTTGTTACATTGATATTTGTTATACCCATGAATAACAAAGTTTTGGTAAATTTGTTATTCATGACTTTTACTATTAACTTCAATATAAATTTCAATACTTAATTTTATAAGTCATTTTTAATAACAAATATAAATATAACATTTATATAAATAATAAATTTGGTCTTAAGGGAGACACAATATTTCTCTATTTTGTAAAAAAATATTCAGACAAAATTGAAACAAATAGAACGTGTACTAAATTGAAACAAATAAACACATATGGGTACTAAATTAAAACAAATAGGCATATATGGGGACTAAGTTGAAATTAAGACAATGACACTTGGCAGGTACCTTATCACGTCCTAAAACTATGTAGTTCGAGACGAAAAAAGAAATCTCGAAGTAATTCGTTTAATAACTATTATTTTCAATTTGTAATTCTTATTTTTATTAATTACTTTAACTGAAAAAGTCTTGGTAATTGAAAAATGAAGTCAGAATTTATTAGTTCATTATATCATTAACTATTTCTTTCTTTTATATGTAGGTTACGAGGAAATTCTCATGAATCTAATTATTTCTACCGCTTCTGTTATTGCTGCTGGATTGCCCACAGGGCTTACTTCTATTGGACCTGGGGTTGGTCAAGGCACTGTCGCAGGGCAAGCTGTAGAGGGGATTGCACGACAACCAGAGACAAAGGGAAAAATATGGGGTACTTTATTACTTAGTTTGGCTTTTATGGAAGCTTTAACAATTTACGGGCTGGTTGTAGCATTAGCACTTTTATTTGCTAATCCTTTTGTTTAATCCTAAAAGGATAAAAATACATATGTGGACTTCCTTTTTCGAATTATATTAATAATTCACTCCTACAATTCTTTATCTGTTCAGATAAGAACATAAGAGAAGGACTAATTGAAAGGTATTCACATACTTATTCACCCTCTTTCTTCTTTTTGTTTAGTCCAATGAACCCCTCTTTTATTTCTTTTAAGATAATTTTTTGAAAGTGTTCAAACTAGATAAATTTTGCAATTGATAAAAGAACTGGTATCTAATTCTAAGAAGTATCATTCTTTTAGGGAATCTTCCAATTGATTGACCAATCCAAATTATATCAAATTCTATAATTATATATTCCAATTAGATTAT
>Ga0214544_1009432_pt1 | contig 15304 bp, 9 predicted proteins | sample CNSS3metaG_FD_160074 | JGI IMG/M metagenome (GOLD analysis project Ga0214544, IMG submission 160074) | Root nodule microbial communities from cowpea collected in UCLA plant growth center, Los Angeles, California, USA - CNSS3 | ecosystem: Host-associated > Plants > Roots > Nodule | place: USA...
ATATAGATTATAAAAATTAAATATTTATATATATATATATATATATATATATATATATATATATATATATATATATTATATTATATTATATTATACAACTTTGAAAAAATTGATTAACATAATAAGCCAACTTTAGATGATTCCTCACTAGATTATGAAAGTAAAATGAAGGGGGAAGGAGAGTGTAATCCTTACTCAAATATATATTTCCTCGTATTTCAATAAAAATCCATAATAAGTGAATGATATACAATATTTTCAACTGTGTCGGTACAACCATTAACTTAAAACCAGATAAAGAAACTTAAAGGCATAAATGAATGATATACAATATTGACGAAACATACTCTATTAACAAAGTTTAGAAATAAAAGCCTTAAAAGAATCAAACCTCATGAACTGCTTCACAATAAGCACGAACTACTTTAAACCTCACGAAGTAGAGGAAAGATAGAAAATCAAATATAATGTATTTTAGTATGAGAATCCATTCGCATTTCAAATGATATTGAAGTTCTAAAACGAAAATCTTACTTCTAGATCTTCTTCATCTAGAGAGGTCCATCTAATATAAGACATATGAAAACTATTTTTATCGAAAACTGAAGTTAGATGAAGTAAAGTTGCATTATAAAATAAGTAACCTTGAATAAAATGTTCACCAAATAAGAAGCAGAAAAACACTCTGCATAATAAAAACAAAGTTGGGTTAAACAAAGTAGGAGAAGTCAAGCTACTGAGTTGTATACGCAAAAATAGATGGAATAAGTTTAATGACATAAAAGAATGAACTTGAAGCAAAAGATAATAATGTGCAAAGAACCTGAAGCAAAAAAATGAACTTGAAGACGAATAAGGAGAAGTCGAAAACAGAGTTGGATTAAACAAAAACTAACCTTCAACTTGATATTCCCAAAAGATAAAGATGAACACCCTTTTATCAACACGAAGAATATTAAAATAAGAAGAGAAGAAGCCAAAGGAGCTCTGATACAATAGAAGAAGAAAATAATAAAAAAAACAAAGAATCAAGACTTATATAATAAAAAAATCACAACACTTAAGAACCCAACGAACCACACATAACAGGAAATAATAGGTGTCCAAACTTCAACAATATGACAACCAAGATACCAACATAGGTAATAAAAACCTTTCTATGCCCAAAAATAAGTACAAAAATGAAAATATTCTTCAACCTTCTACCTTGAACAAACAACACAAATATCAGATATTCACTGTGAGAAGGGAAATAACAAGATATGAAAAACTTCACAACAAAGACAAAAAAAAAAAAACCTGCCTTGAAATGCAATGGTGAGTGGGGAGAAGATTGATAAAATTTCAAACCTATTTTCACAAAGCTCCAAGGTTATAAAACGAAAGCTTTCGCAACAATCCATTATACTTCTACACTAAATCCATCAATCAATCTGTCAACGCCTCAAAAATCACCCAAGTAGCGGGAAAATGAAAAAACCCACAAATACCACTCCACGAAATGAACAAAGGTCAGATACATCGAGGCCAAATATATCAATTCAGGTATTCTTCTGATACAGAGTTCTCAAATGACCAAATAACCAAAATTTTGGACACGTGTCATATGAGTAAGTAAGGTCAATTCAGTAATTGACATATAACAAATGACAAAAAAAACCAATAAAATAAACACGTGTCAAGAATTTAGATAGGGTTATTTTTGTATTTTTAGTGGTAGTTTCCTTTCTTGTATTGTTATAGATAATAATTCAGATGTTGATTAAAGTCCTAATGTGATATTAATGACATAACTAGTTCCACTAGTGTAGAATGAACTTTTTATAACGTCCTATATGCATCAGTTCATGTTTAAACAAGGCATATGAAGACGCAGTGACACTTTTGTAATTTTTTCGAACTTTTATGCCTTGGTTGTACATAGAACCAAGGCATAAACCCCCCAAAATTTTTGTTTTTTCGGTTGCTTTGATATTTTTAAACAGGTGACAGACTTTTATGACTTGGGTCAATTCTCACCGAGCTTGATAGATATTTATGCCTCGGATCTGTTATAACCGAGACATATTTGATTGCTTTTCGAGTGAAATATGCCTCGGATTGCATGTAACCGAGATAGATAGATGTTTATGCCTCGATTTAAAATCAACCAAGGCAATAAGCCTTCTTAGGGTTAAAAAGAAATTGTGCGACTGTTTGTCTTCTTCGCGTGAGCAACGACAATTTTTCTCTCTTTTGTTTCCAAACGCCAGCTTCATTGCAGAATGTCACTGTTCCTTCATTCCAATTTCGTTGTAGAATGCAGAGGTTCCTTCGTTGCTCCACCACTGGTCCGCCATCGCACAAGCCTCCTCCATTGTCGTTGTCACAAAGGTTGCAGAGCCGCCTCCATTGTCATCGTTCAATCTCGCTTGTAGGTATGTGCTTCTCCTTTTTCTAATCATGAAACCCTCATGTGGGTTTTGAATGTCGATGTGTGTGTCGAATCACAATTTGGCTCACGGTGGTTCAGTCATTGGTGGTTTCACGTTTTCTGTTCTGATATGGTCGTGAAGGGAGGTTGTTCTACGTCACCAACAAGATGAATAGAGGCGTCGTGAAGTTGTTCTGGTGTGATGCGGTGGTCGAAGATGGTGGTGACAACACACTAGCTGCATTTAGGGTTTGAATGGTGACTAGAGTTTCTGATTTAGGAGAAGGTTGAAGATGATGATGTGGCACACTATGGTTGGTGAAGATGTGTGTACAAGGATCATGGCCATGTGTCATGCTATTATTGGGTCAGAAAGTACATCTTTTAAAAAAAATTGTGATGCCCATTAGGCCTTGGTTTCCTCTCGAACCGAGGCAGTAACCCTCGCATATGTCTCGGTTCATAATCAAGGAATAAACAAGTCCCTTTTTTACCTCGCTAGCATATGCCTCGAGTGTGAAACCGAAGCTAAAAGGTCAAAATAACCGCAGCCAAATTCCTCCCCTACACTAGTGTTCCAATAAGATACATGTTTAATAAGATAAAGTTTAATACTAATACTTGTTAAAAAGTTTACTAAAGATTAAGGATTAATTGATGATTGACTAAAATTTAAGAGTAAGCACCATTTCATGAAGCTCTATAGAGACAATGTCTGTCAAGCTTTATTTCAAAATGAGCCAACTAGGTTTCAACTTTCTTTCCAACTTTCCATTTTCAATTATTTCAAAATGAGCCAAATAGGTTTCAACTTTCATTCCAAATTCTCATTTTCAATCATTCTATTATTTATTGTCAATATATGCTTTACTTAGATTATCTACTCCCTTACCACCCTATTTTTTCAATTACTTTTAAAATAAAATTGTCGCCACTTACATATCTTAAAAACGAAAAATCTTGGTATTAAAATTTTAAAATAACCATTAAACAAAACTCTAAGACTACCTATATATTTACTTGTCATGTCCCAACTCTCATATTTCACTGATGTGCATCACTACCTGCTAGTGATAGATCTTGACAAAAAATTTTGAAGCCAAAAATAATATACTTAAAATTTATATATTTAATCATTGTCACAAATATAATAAAAGTATATATAATTTAGTATTGAAATCTCCTTGTATGTTTCTCCTTAGAAAAATGATAGTTTTGAAGTTGTATTTGATATGAAACTCATTTTAAATAAGTTTTTCTAATTTCATCTCTTTCACTCATTGAATATTCTCTACTCTAGTGTAAAAATACACAATCAACACAGTAAAAAACAAACAGACCAAAAACACAACCAAAAATAAGAGTAAACTAACATAACAAAGGAAAACCCTTAGTTTTGAAAATAAAGTCACAAAGTGTTTAAAATCCCAACACATCTGAAAAATAATAACTATTTCAAAAAATTCTTTCCTTCTTCATTAAAAGTAAAACATATGGAAGTTTACCAAGTACTCTCCCAAGAAAGAAAGGCGAGCCAAATCGGATAGGCTTAAAAACCTTGTCTTTCCTAACTAGAGTTTTTCCTATATCACCTTCATACATATATTCCTAACTTAGAAAATGAAACTAGTTTCTAACTCTACACTTTCTAAAAACAATCCCAAAATTTTAAATGATTGAAACAAAAACAAGTAAAACAAGTAAACAAACCAAATATTCCATTCAACTCGACTAATGGAGCAGTCTCATATCACAAAAAAAATGTATTTTACCGACCTCCAATTTCAGTTGCTAAATAACATAAATTAGTCGCTAACACCTTTTGCGACAGAATTTTGTGACCAAATTTATATAGTAAAAAAGCCCTTGGTAGCATAAAAATTAGCGACCGATTTTTATTAGTTGCTAAATAGCTACCAAAATATTGGTTACTATTTAGTCGCTAAAATTTTGGTCACTTTCCAAACATAGGAGACTAATTTAGCAATCAAGAAGTGATACTAAATTCAGTAGCTAGTTTGGTTGCAGAAGGAATGAAGGTAGCGACCAACTATTTGAGTCATTAAACTGTGATTAAATTATTTGTATTCAATTTTTTTCACTGATCGGTGGCAAATTTTGGAATCAACAGCAACTAATATTAGTTGGTCGCTAACTTTTTAATTTTATGCACAGTTCAACAATGAAAAAGATTGGGCGTTAAAGGGGTGGCAAAATTATAAGACCAACAACCACCAATAAAATTGGTCGCTAATTAGCATAAAGAACAAAATTATTTTTTTGGTAAAATTGACAACTTTTACCTGCTTATAAACAATATTTTTATTGGTTTATGAATGTTAAAATTTAATCAAGCTAAATAATAATAAACTACATTACATAATATAGTAAGGTGTAGTACATACATTACAAGAAGTAAAGAACATGGTCCAAAAGAAAAATAGTTTGAAAGTGTGCAACATTGGAAAACACCAAATAACTAAACATGGAACTAATGATCTCTTGGTTTACTATAACATCCTGACCGGATATTACCAATTTAAATAATTAAAATAGGGAATAAGTATAAAATTGCATTTATGATAATTCATTTTCCCAAAACGCGGGAAAATTTAAAACATTTATTATACCGCAATAAACCAAAATCCACAAACTATAATTGTCGATTACAAATTCTGAGTCTGGTAAGATAAATGTTTAAAAAATGTTTAAAATCCATAAAACAAGAAAATATCATAAAGGCTTTTCCCCAATCTAGCCCCTCTCTGAAACTATGTTTCACCAGCAACACTTGCAACATCATCTGCTCCCGTGTAACGCATTACACGATCATCGCCAAACACAAGCAGATAGGGTGAGCTCAACAGAATAAAAGTGCACTACACAACATAATAAATAATCATTCAATATTCCAACACTTCTAATACTCTCAAGTCTCATCACATAGTATATTATTCTCTCATAACCAACTAGTTTCCTTTCCTACGCCCCAATGCCTCATGGGAAGAACAAAGAACAATCCTTACCTGTTCACCAAAACCCGGTAAGAGCATTACTTTTCTTAGGACTTACAAGCAACCACCTTTGTCTGCTCACCAAAACCTGGCAAGAGCACAACCCTTACCTATTCACCAAAACCCGGTAACAGCGTTGCTTTTCCTAAGACTCACAAGCCACAACCCTTAATCCTTGACCTACAAATCTTCCTCTTGATGCCTCTTGATTCTACACCCTTTGATGATTACATTTATCGATCTTTGCTTCCACGAGTGTCTACTCGCCCCTCCGACTACAGGCCACCACCTAATAGTCCACACGGGGAATAAATTTTTCACGGCCACAATCCGTAACACCAAGTGGAGTTCCCCAATACGAACCATAGTCCGTATTTTTCCCTAGACCACCAAACTCGTCGGATAACACTAAGAAGGGAAATCTTCTGGAACCCATCCGTACGAGTCACGATCTTGAACACTCCACTGGACTGCAAAAACCACCAGGCTACAACCTCTAGTGGCCATGTGTTACCCCAATACAAGTTGCACTCGTAATTGGGCCCCCAACAAAGCATTGCATCAAAACCTCCATCCAAAGTTGTGTAGAATCCTCCTTGTTTGGATAAAGTAATTAAAAAGAAATTGAAAATGATTTTTTTAAGGTATTGTAAATGAATAAAATAGAACAATTTCAAATAACCTAAAAATATGAAATTTGAAATTTCACTCATTCTCACTCTACTCTCACTTCACTCACGAAAACCAAGATAAGATAGTTAGGCCAAAGGTCTAGATGAGTCGTTCAGGTCGAAGGTCAAGATGACTAGACCCGAGTCGAAGGTTGGAACAACTAGATTTGAGTTGAAGGTTGAGACGGTTCGACATGGGCCAAAGTTCAAGATGAGTTGGCCTCAAGTTGAAGGTTGAGATCGATCAACCCAAGCCAAAGTTCTGGATGGGTTAACCAGGTTGAAGATCAAAATGAGTTAGCACAAGTCAAAGGTTGAACTGATTCGACATAGGCCAAAGTTCGAGCTAATTCGGAACAGATTGAAGGTCGAACATATTCAACCTAAGAAGAATGATGATGATTCGGTTGAGGCCAAAGCTTTAGAAAGGTTGGTCAGGTTGAAGGTTGAGATGACTAGACTTAAGCCGAAGGTTGAAAAAACTAGACTCAGGTTGAAGTTCAAGACGGGTAAACAAGCGTCGAAGGTCAAGACGAGTTGGTCGTGCCAAGGGTCAAGCGAAGTCGATTTGAGATGAAGGTCAATCAAGTCAGTCTGAGACAAAGGTCAAGTTATGTCAGCTCGAGATGAAGGCCAAGACAAGTCAGACCGAATTGAGGGTCAAGCCTAATCATCCCAGGCTTACGATTGAGACGAGTTGGCTTGAATCAAAGGTCAAGAGGAGTCAGTCTGAGTCGATGATCGAGCCAGTTCGGCCTTAGCCGATGATTGATACAATTTGGCCCGAGGCGAAGGTCAAGACAAGTCAGCTCGGGCCGAAGGTCGGGTCGATTCGACCAAAGTCATAGGTTAAGACAACTCAACTCGGGCCAACGGTAGAATCAATTCAATTGGGTCGAAGGTCAAGATGATTATGCCCAGACCGAAGGTTAAGATGAGTCAGTCTGTTCTAAAGGTAGGGACAAGTTGATTAGGCAAAAGATCGAGATAATTTGGCGCAAATCAAAGGTCATGCCAATTCGTCCCACGATGAATGTTTAGCCGATTCGTCCTTGGCTAATGGTTGAGACGAGTCAGCTAGGCTTAAGAGCAAGACGTCTATACCTATGACGAAGTTTGAGGCAGGTAGACAAGGGTCAAAGGTCGAGACAAGTTGGTTGGATCAAAGATCAAGAAGAGTTAGCCTAGACCTAGGGTCAAGACGAGTTGTTATGGAATAAAGATTGAGATGAGTTAGCCCACGCCAAAGGTATAGATGAGTTTATTCGACAAGAAGGTCTAGATGAGTCGTCCCGAGTTGAAGGTCAAGCTTAGTCAACTCTGGGTGAAGGGTAGAACCGAGTTAACTAAATATTTAAAACATAATTTTGTCTTAAAAAGGAATTTAAATTATTTTTATCCAAACAAAAAAATTGAATTCTAAAATATTTCAATGACTCCAAACTATTTAAAAATGGAAGAGAATTCATTTGTAAGTAATTCAAATACTATGTGTTTCTTGGAATTGTTAAAATCTCTCGTACAAACACAATATAAGTCTTATTATGAAAGAAAATCATAAATCCTTTGTTGAATAAAAGGATTGCATGAAATGAGAATACACACTTAATTTAAAGAAAGGGTCACCATGAAAGATAATTTAAAAAGCGTGTCACCAATCTTATAATTGAAAATTTGTTTTAAATTTTTCTATAAAACTTTTAATGCATTCATATATACTAAAGGTTTAATTAATATTTTGGTAGTATCTGAAGGGTTTATTCAATTTAATCTTTAATTTCTTTTGTTCTCAATGTAGTCTTCATTATTTAAAAGGATTCAATATGTTTACTTTTGTTAAATTGGTGTTAATATCATTTGAAAAGTGATCACATGTTGGTCTAAACCCTATTTTCTCTCAACAATCCCTCTTCGACCCCATCCTGAGCCCTACTTTTCTCGCCTCACTCACAATCCTCCTCCTCCCACGTTTTCAATCACCACAATCCCCCTACATCCTCTTTCTGCTTCAAACCCCACAACGTCAAAGACATCTACGCCTCCTCCTTCCCCTTCCTCTTTTCTCCTTCAATCACACTTCGTTGTCCCTACAACCCCTCTTGAATATGAACGTGCCATTTATACTACTTTCATCACCCCAACGTCCTAAGGACAAATCCTAAATAGCTTCTAGTATGAAGTTCTCTGGAACTCCACTATAGTGGGTGTCGCTTCGTTGCTTTGGTGCGACACGACGATGGCAAAAGTAGGACCTAGAAGAGTGGGGTTGTGTCACTACAAGAACATGTCTCATTAATAACCAATTTTAATGATCTAAAGTTGTTAGTCACTATAGTGACCAATTTAGATTCCAATTTAGAAAATAAAAAACTATTGGTTACTAAAATAGTCACTATTATGAATAAAAAAAAAGTAGTTATTAATTAATTAAAGACTAATTTAGAAACTAATTCCTTTGGTAACAAAAACTTTTGTAGCTAATGTTTAATGACTAATTTTCTTTGGTAGCTAAATTTTAGGGTTAAGTATGTTTTTAGTCTTTGAACTTTGATCCAAAATTGGAATTCGTCCCTGGTCAAAACTTTGATAAATTTTGGTCTCTAAACTTTAAAAATGAATGAATATAGTCCTTTTAACCCAATTTCGTTAACTTTTTTTAGGTTTCGAATACATTTCTCAGTAAATATTGAGCCGAGAATGTGTCAAACGGTGTAAACAACTCCAATATTTACTGAGAAATGTATTCGAAACCTAAAACAAAAGTTAACAAAATTGGGTTAAAAGAACTATATTCATTCATTTTTAAAGTTTAGGGACCGAAATTTATCAAAGTTTCGACCAGGGACGAATTCCAATTTTGGACCAAAGTTCAGGGACTAAAAATATACTTAACCCTAAATTTTAAATACTAATTTAGTAACCAATTATAATTTTTCTATTCATAACCGTGACTATTTTAATAATCAATAAATTTTTATTTTGTAAATTAATATCTAAATTGATCACTATAATGATTAATAAGTTGTGATGACTAAAAGTGATCATTAATAAAACATTTTTTTATAATGTATCAAAAAAAATCAAGAAGAAGAAAAAAAAATTTGAACCAATACATATTTCTATTCAAATAATATTAACACCGATTTAACACGATAAATGGCACTAATTCTTATAAATAAAAAGAAAACTGGATTAAGAACAAATAAAACTTATAAGAATCAAATTAATTAAAGCCCTCAGATATTAGGATCGGAATGCTAAGTTTATACTAAAACTATTTTATGTCGGTAAATTCATACTTTTTACTATTTCTCATTTATGACACATCACATACTTTTATCTCGTGAAGGGTATCTCTGGTTCTGAAAAAATGATTAGCCATAAAAAGTGTTTTCCGCGTAAGACATAGTAAAGTATTACCCTTTTCTCGAGTCGAAAAACTTAGCCTTCTGAAAAAGTGATGCAGTACGTGAACAGTAAACGTGGTGTACGAAAACACAGAAACAGTAGGAAAGTGTTGGTTGTATTGACGTCAACGTGTTCATTTATGAACCAAAACTTTTTGGTCCCATTCTTCTTAACCCAATCATTTATACCTTCCATCATCCCTGCAAACACACTCAAATTCCCTTCTCAGACGCCACGTAACACTCTACATTCATGTCTCTTCCCACACTCCTAGATTCTAAGGAAAACACCACTTTCCCTAAACTCAAGATCAAAGATGGAGGCACAACACCCTCTTCTTCACACAACTCTTTCCCTCCCATACCCACCACTACACATAACACACCCCAAATCGGTACGTCTTTTACTTCATATATTACTTTGCATCTTTTAATCTACGTGAAGCTTCAAACTCTAAGAACAATACGAAAGTACTCATAAAGATATGTCTAAGTTTTTCCCTGTTAAAAGTAAGAGGCATAAGATGAAAAGTGTAGCTTTTATATATGAATTTTGTTAGGGATGAAAACAGAAATGGTTGTGTTATCTGATGCAGAAGATAGCGATGAAGACGTGTTCACAGTTCCAGATGTGGAAAGTGCACCAAGTGTTGATTGTGCAGGAACAAACCCATGTAGCAGTAATGTTAATGAAAGTAAGTTGAGAGATCCACCGATACATTATTCTGGTTTCACCGGAAAACGCCGTCAGGGAAGAAACCCCGTCGACAAAGAGCATAGACGCCACAAACGGTATGTTATATGAATCTGCAAAACAAAATATCAAACCTAGCTACGTACTTCATGTTTTACCTGCAAAAGAATACAAGTAGTGCAGGTTAAATATAAACTTCAGGCTTCATTACTTATCATCACATCCTATTTATTTATTTATTTTGTTCATTTTAGACTTCTTTTAATAGAATATTTAATCATGTTTTTCAATTTTAAAACTGACTTTTATTTATTTAATAAGTTTATTCATGTTCTTTAAGTTTAAAAATACAATAATACATTCATCTCATCTTTTGTTTGTTTACATTAAGGTGGATATAACTTACTGTCATATATTGCTTACAAAACTTGTAGGCGTAAATTAAAACTGTCAGAAAAAATCTGTTATTAATTTTATTGCTAATTGGAAATAAAGTTGTAACATTGTTGCAATTTTTTTAAATTAAAGAAGTTAATTGAGCATTTTGTTAATAATGAGATTAAATTGAATGAATGAATGGATAATATAACTAAAAATATAATTAAGCCTAAAATTGAAAGAATGATTTTTTATATGAACAAATTCGATTAATATTTAGTCAATTTAATTAGTAAATTTTAATTTAAATGATCAAATTTAAAATAAAAGTGAAAGAAAAAAATGTGTAAAAGGAAGTTAATTATAATGTAAAAGGATTTTCGTGGAAATGCAACATATCATCCTTTCATTAAAGTGTAAACTTTGGAGAAATTTGTCTTTGATTTATACTTTAGATAAACACAACCACAAAAAAACTGACTGTTTGACATTGTAAAGGTATAAAGTACAAAATATTTTATCTATATATTTATATAAAATGTCACTTAATATTATATATGACTTTTTATTTATTTTTTTAATATTATATATGCTACCTTCTCTATTAGTAAAGAAAATAAATAAATATAATGCATATTGCGACCAACAAAATTCATTTCGCAGGATTTGTTATAAAATAGCATTACTCTTGTGACACCTTATATATTTAAACACAAATAATTAAAATGAAAGATTGATTTCACTACAAGAAAAATTATTAAATAGCAGCTAAATATAAAAATAAAGTCATTATATTGTATAAGTGAAACACTAGCTTATAAACTAAAAATTATATACAAGTATCTAAAATAGCCACTATGTTTAATAAAAGAATATAATTTATTTATGAATTAAAGTCTAAATTAATCTTTCATATTAATTACAAAAATTTTAGAATCACAATAGTAAGTAGCTAAAATGTTTGTAACTAATATTAGAGATTAATTTATATTATAAATCATTATTTTTTATTAATAATATAAATTATTTTAGATACCAATAATTTTAAATTTTTAAAATGATGTATAACTTAGTTAATATAATGATTTTTTTTTCTAAATTCCGTTACTATTTAATGATTTCTTTTATAGTATTTTAAGAAAAGTTGAATAAAGCTTTTAATATATTTATTAGATATGTTGAAAGGAGTTGGCCTAATGATTTGAAAATGACTTCCCTATATTCTTGCAATACATAATATAAGAATAGCGAATAGAAATTGTATATGCCAAAAATAGACTTGTTTAGTAAGTGGTTTGATGATGTATTTTCTCGTAAGACACAAGTTGAATACTCTTTCTCCAGTTTTAGTTTCAAAGTTCTTTAAGTCCTTCCATGTAGATATAAGTACCTTCTTGATTTTGTTTTTGCATAACTGTCTTCTTGGTTTTTTCTTTTCCTTTTCTGGGCACTTAGTTTCCAAATTTATTGCATTCAAAGCAAACAACCCAAGTTAAATTTTCTTGTTGAGGTTGAGTCTTTTAAAACCTTCCTTCTCCCTCCATATTTGGAATCATTCTTCAGAAAAAAAAAAATCATCTTTCTTGAAGGTGTGAACCTAGTACTCCTCTTTTAGTCAAGCACATATCAAGTGAGTTAAGAGTTTGGGAGTAAGTATCTCTAATTTTCTCATCTATCTAAAGAATTATAGGTAAAAATGTTGATTAAGTGTTTACCAACAGGGAAAAAAGTTATATTCAATAACCACAATGTAACTCTTTTTATTCCAAAGTGTAGCAACTCAAGTATAGTATATAATTTGATTAAGATCAAGCCTACGCAACCTTCGCCACAACTCATTATGTCACCTGCAATAATCATTCCCTTCAACAATTGCTCCATTGGAATAAAATTTGAGATCTTGACTAAATATTAAGTATTAGATTGAGTCCACACCAAGTCAAAAGTTATAACATAGTTAAGGTGCAACTCTTTCTATTTTAATACTGTAGTAGTTTAAACATTGTGATTTAATTGTAACTTGACTCATCTGAGTTAGATAATCTTACTTACAACAAAGAATTTGTTTGATTTGTCAACATGGGTATAAACAAGTCATACCCATTATATTCATTATATTAGTATGACCCAGTTTCACATCGACTAAAGATAAAATAATTTTATAATATATAAGTAAGAAGTAAACTTTATCTTACAAGTCAATTTTGTAGGATTGAGTCAGACTTAAAACTCACTTGTCTTAACACAATATATCGATGTTGTTTAAAAGGTTATAAGGAAATCTGTACAAATAAGAAAGAAATTTTTTAAATACTCATTTTACAAGAGAAAAAGTTTACAACTAACGTTCACTCTCTTAAGGTCACCTAGTATTCTCTGTTAACACTTAGAAGCTTTTGCAATCTTTTTGCATGCAGCATATTTAGTTGACTAGAATCACGTGTAGGATAAATACTTTGTACATATGAAATAAGTTATATTCATATAAACTCTCTCACTTATTCATGTGATATATCTCATCTCATGTATGCCTTAACAACATAAAATTTATAGATTAAGAATGTGATATAAGTTAATAGACTACTAATATTTGATTGGTGTTTTTGAAATATAAAAGATATAGATGTATTAGAAACTAGTGTATGACAACATTTGACGTTATAACCAGGTTGTTAAGGAACAGGGTTTCTGCTCAACAGGCTCGTGAAAGGAAAAAGGTTTACGTAAATGACTTGGAATCAAGAGCTGTGGAGTTGGAAGAGAAAAACACCAATTTAGAAGAACAAATTTCAACGTTAATCAATGAAAACACCATGCTGCGAAAGGTATAATTTCACACTCCCCACATTATATTTATTCATAAACCAAACAGTTGAAGTTAAATTGAAAAATCTGGAATCATCTACTTGGCAGGTTCTCATGAACACCAGGGCCAAAGTTAACCAAAACAATGAAGCGTAGATCATTTGTTTCGTTAAATGAACAAGGTTTCTACAAGATTCGGTTCTGTTTATTACTTTCTTTTTGTTGGTGATAACAAAATGGTGTTTCTGGAACAATGTAAAATATTTAAACCTATACTTGTCTGGTGGTGGAAACCTTGTATTGTTCTAATCTTCTAATAGTTTTATAAAATCTTAATGTTTCTTTCCTTTGAAACCCTTAGCATTCTGTATTGGTTGAAACATATTAAATTGTTTATTAATCATTTCAATTATTAGAAACTCCTTCTAGTACTTTAGTTTACAAATAATTGAATATTCATGTAAACCTTTCGAAAAAGAAAACAAGTAATTGAAAACATTAAATATGAAAAAGTTTTAAAAACTAATTCTAAAACTTCAGGAGTGTTGGTTACCACTGTTTTGGATTATGTATTTTCTAGAAATATAATGATATTTTGACAACTTTATCTTCCAATTTTATGTGTCATCTTTTAAGTGGTTTTTGAATATTGAGAATAAGAAAAAGAAAAAATGGAAAACCACTTAAAAAATAACACCTAAAATAGTAAGAGAAAGTTGTCAAAATTTAATAATAAAAAATATTTTACTTTCTAGAATAGTTGATTCTCCTTTGAGCGCAACAAAACATATTAGAACATTGGTCTATATTCGAATTTGGGTTTTTTATTAGATTTTTTATTATTCCTTTATTATAATTTTAAAATATATTCCAAATATTTAAAAAAATATTTTAATACATTATGGACAATCTAACTGAAAATCTATAGTTTGCATAAGCGTTGTTATGGTCTCACGTAAGAAAAGTCAAGAATTTTCTCCGATTCCTTAAGATGGGGCTAGAGGTCATCGTTAGGCCCAGTCGGGTTCAAACAGCCCAATTTTGAAGTTGGACCATAGCCCTACATCAACAAGAAATTGGGCTTAGGGCATAACAAACATTAAAAGTTTGGGGGCACGAAAAGTTGATGAAGGGTGAAGTTCACCTTACCCAAAATGAAAACACTATGAATGGGACGCTATGATCAGGCATCATATATGAGGGCAACATTATAAATAGATATAAGGAACATTATAAATAGATATAAGGAGGTGAAGAGTATTGAAAAATGTAGTGATGTGATGAGGAGGATTATGCTCCATATCTATATAGCTATGTTCAAATCGAGAGTGGTCTATATGAATAATTAGACATTAAAAAAATTAATTTCAATTAATATCATGTAACTATCAACAAAATATTACGCATAAATAGTTTATTTATTTACAACTTAAACGGATTAACATCATTGGGTTCATTGGGTGTATGGATAAGTGTTTAGATTTCAAAGGACGCAATCAGTGGTCATACAATCTTGAAGTGGAATTCGAGTTGATTCGTAGGATGATTGCGTTCTTCTTTTCCATCTCTACTAATAAAATGTAGTTTTCATCGTTTTCCCTTTAGATGAAGAGTTAATGTACAAGAATTGGTTACAAGCAGTAGTAGATCTTATCCACAAATTTTGGAGGGGTCAAAATAATATAATTTTTTAATCATTAGATTATTGGATCATTAGTATAATATTTTAAGAATTGGTTTCTCTAACTGAATAATTTGATCTTTAGTATAATGTTGTGAAAAAATATAATCTATTTTGTTTCCATCTTCACGAATAGCTTCACTTTTATCACTTTTGAATAATGAATTTATTCTTTTATTCTTCATCAATATACCAATTTTTTAAAATAATATTAAAAATAATTTATCATACATTACTTACA
>Ga0214544_1009436_pt1 | contig 15297 bp, 7 predicted proteins | sample CNSS3metaG_FD_160074 | JGI IMG/M metagenome (GOLD analysis project Ga0214544, IMG submission 160074) | Root nodule microbial communities from cowpea collected in UCLA plant growth center, Los Angeles, California, USA - CNSS3 | ecosystem: Host-associated > Plants > Roots > Nodule | place: USA...
TATATATATATATATATATATATAATATAGTCAAAATCTTGAAAATAAGTTATAGTTTTAATCCTTCGTAAGAATATGTGTGTATAACATTTAAATAAAAATATGTCCTTAATTTACATAGATGCTATTTTTGTAGAATATAATGTTTAAAGAAAAATAAATATGAGAGTTTTGTCAAAAATAATGTAGCATATATATTTTACACGTATCTGTGAGTTAGTGCTGCGACGAAAAGTGGCAATTACACATCACTGCTGAAAATTTTTCATTACAAAAAGTGGCGAGTCATAAAGGTCAGTTCCGACTGCCGTACCGGTCTACTCCACAAAAGCACTATGTCTAATATAAAATACTACGCCGATTAATCAACATTTGACCCAAAAAATATAATGTATGTCAATTCTCGATAAGAAAACATTAATATGTGATATTCAAACACAAATTTTATACAACTTTAATTTTGTAATCTTTCTTCTTCTTTCTTCCACTGTACATTTTTTCTTTTTCTTTTAATTGTTTGTCTTTTTCCAAATTCATAAAATTCACTCACATATCCAAGTTACTTTTTTTTTTTAGAAAAATACATCATCAATTAAAAACATTATCGTCCTTATTCCAAATAATCATCCTATTAATAGAGAAACAAGATAAAAATAAAGAACAAAAGAATATAACGTTAAAATCCCAAAATCGAAGAAAAAACACAATCATTGTCTAATGACAACTAGAGAATAATACTATGTGAAAATTTGTACAACACATATATTATCCTCCCATGCCCTTTGACCCTAAGCCCACCCACACTCTCCAAAGCAAGAATCTAACTCAAACCTCAACACTTTATTACAATAGTATAAGAAAAGTCAAATACAAGCCCCAAAGTATGTATGACCCCCAAAGTATGTATGACTAGGGTAAGAAACACTATAGACTTAGAGTCTATTATATAGTCCCCAACATCCACTCCCTAGCTTATCCTAGGCGATGTGAAACTTTTCAAGACATTATTTTTATCAGCTCAACAATCTCCACCCTGATTAAAATAAACACATCTTCATTGCTTGTACTAGCAATCATACTCCACCATAGAGAGTATGCTCATTTAGAATTCAACCATCCTAAAAATTTCAATGCACCCTACATAAATGTTAACCAATGCCCATGTATAATCACTACACACCCTACATCAATATTAGTCAATGCTCGCGCATAAACACCACACATCATGCATCAATGCTAACCAATACCCATGTATAAACCCCATACGCCCTGCATCAATATTAGCCAATGCTCGTGCATAAAATCACCGTACACGCTACATCAATGCTAACCAATGCCCATGTATAATTCTCACACACCTTGCATCAATATTAGTCAATGCTTGTGTATAAAATTACCACTAGAAAAACTCATCCTAGAACTCACAATCTTCCCAACCAAGAGTTGTCATGCGTCACAGTCCTCCACTTTCAAATCTGACCAACCAAGAGATGCCTCATGTAACAATCCTCCACTATCATATATGACCAACCAGAAGCTGCAATGAATCTCCGTCTTTCTCAAACAGATCTGCAACACAACCAACATTTTTCACCACACAAACACCATTGGCCTCCACACAGTCATAACAACAACCACCAACACCCTTCATCGAAAACCATGTTGTCATTGCATCACCATCGCATTGCCACAACACAATGACACAACACCCACTGCTGACGAAGCATGGCATAAGCCACATAAAACAATGCCACTGGAGATCTCGAGCTCCACCCTCATCACGCAAATCCAACGTTACCAAACACTGCAATCCACCGCACATAACAACCCAAATCCACAAGTTACAACACATGAACAACCAGAGTAGATTTGTAAACTACATAGCACTTCCTCCCACAGATCAAATATCCATCGTACATCACTCACCGGGGCCACACGAGTACCAACTACGACCTTCTCCGTAGATCTAGGAGCATCTTGCCACACTACAGATCTAGCACAACTCACCATCCAAATTTCTCATTGCAACTTCAATAAACAAGGATGATTCTTCAATAACAAGGAATAAATATTTTCTTATGTGGAGGATCAAAGTAAGTCGCAACCACAAATCATACTAAGAAAAAATCTTATTGAACCATAACTCTTGATACCACTTATTGGGAAAAATACTGCATTTTACCCACAAGAATCATCTAATAACAGAGAAATAAGATAAAAATAAGGAACCCTAGAATACAACATAGAAACCCCAAAATCGGAGAAAAACCACAACTATTGTCTAGTGACAACTAGAGAATAACACTATGTGAAAATTTGTACAACACATATACTACCCTCTCATACCCTTTGACCCCAAGTACACCCATACTTTCCAACCTCATAACACTCTATTACAAGAGTATAAGAAAAGTCAAATACAAGCTTAAACTGTCTTTGATTAAGGCAATAAACACCATGGACTTAGAGTCCATTATATAGTCACCAACACTCACTCCCCAGCTTATCCTAGGCGATTTCAAGACATTATTTTCATCAGCCCAACACTTTCCTTCCTATCACAACCTTGATTACACATGTTTTTCTTTGTGCAGTTATGTTCGAATAATGTATTATCATTTTTAGTGAATCAAAAAGTCTTTTAGTTTAATATTTATTGGTGTATAAAAAAAGATTTTATTAGAATTTAGAAAAAAAAGAAGGAAGTAAGGAAATATTTGAAATATTTTTAAACTATAATATTGTTTTCTTTTTATAATTTTTTAAAATTATTTTTTTACTTTATCAGCTTTGTTTCATTAACTTTGAAAGTTAATAGATATTTTAGTTGTCATAAAATTTTATATATGTGTAACTTTGTAAAATGTTATATAATTTTTTTCACTTTTATCTAATTGTTATTTGGTACTCTAATTTGAAATTTATAGAATTATATATTTTTTAGTGTTTGATATTGAATAAACAAGAATACATCATTTTAATATCATATTTTTTTTATTCTTATGTGTATCTTTTTATAAAATATTTAATTGATATTAAAATAGTAAGAAAGTGAGAATGGGTACACATATACCAATTACTTGATTAGGATGAAAATGTCACCAAAATTTTACATTGTTGAGTATAAGAATAAAAATAATAGTGAGTTTTTATTTTGAAGATAATGATGGGATAATGAAACTCGTTATCATTTATCCCCTCCCTATTAGCATCCTAATTCTACTTGTTTGACCAATAAATAAATTTTTTGTTTATTATTGTTTTATAAAGACAGACATTAGTGAGGGATTTATTTTAATTATATAATAAATTTAGATATTTTTAATTCAACTTATATTAAAAATTTATTATAATAAGTATTGAAAGTACTTTTTATTTTCATATAAGGATGGATTTTATTTTTGGAAAATAATTTTTTAACAATTAAATTTTGACAACTTTCTCTTACAACCTGAGGTGGTATCTTCTAAGTGGCTTCCCTTTTTCCATTTTCTCATTTCTCTATATTTCAAAATTACTTAGAAAATATCATCTTAGATTGTAAGAAAAAGTTATCAAAATATCATTGTCCTTTATTTTTTGTCATCAACGTGATGACCTGACTTTTACTTCTTTGTTTTCTCCCTCCAATTCATCAATTAATTTACAAGTTAAAGATAAAAGTAATGAATCAAATTGATAACAAAGTCGAAAATTTTAAATACTTAATAAAATATTTTTTAATAGAAACTTAACTAAAAGTAAACATATCTATAAGTTATTGTGTAAGGTCCAATAATTTCTGCCATCTTAATCTTAAGGGCTGCCCTGCAGCAGTGGGCCTAAAGGCTGGCCCATAACATAAGAACCCTTCGTGTTGTCCTAATTCCACATTTTCATTCACTTTCAAAAAACCAGTCGTCACCCCTTGCTCTCACAGGACGCTCTGCTAAGGTTAGGTTCCTACCGTCTTCAAGCTAGTTCGAAGTTGTTTTCCACTCCATGTAAGTATTGTGGCTAGCCCATACTCGTCTCTATTGTTCATTTCGTTCTTTTCCCAGCTACGGTTCCAAGTGACCCATATTGTGCTTCTGTTCCGCTATCTTTTCAGCTCTTCCGTTCATTCCTTGAGCTGCTATGCTCGTGCGTTCGGCATCAAGGGCACGTCGGGTCGTTTTGCTAGCTATTTCCAGGTAGAGAAGCTAGAACCCACTCGTGTGCCTTGTTTTTGCTGTTGTTTTACTTTCGTGTTAAGAATCTTTGTCTGATTTGATGTTCTGCATGCGTGCAATGGTGTGATGTGTTGTTTGGACTGGTGGGTGCGACTGTTCCAGGAAAACCAGTGGCGAGGCCTGTTAATCTCGCCCAAGCGAGCCAGTCTCGCTTAGGCGAGATGAACAGGGAGCTCGCCCAGGACTTTTGCGCGAAAGGTCGCCCAGGCGACCAACTCAGCTTTTTGAGTGAGCAAGCATCTCGCCCAGGCAAGAGGGGTCTCGCCTAAGCGAGATCCCGCATGTGCTCCTGCTGCCTTTTTCGAGCCCTCGCCTAGGCGAAGGGGGCTCGCCTGGGCGAGAACGTCTCGCCTGAGCGAGACCCTTCAGCCTGAGCGAGGTGCTGGGCGAGACAGTGAAATGTGAGATTGTTTTCTTGGCTGTGTATGGATAATGTTTGCTTGGTTTTGGGTATTGTGCTAAAGGTTTGATATGAATGAGTACGATTGAGTGATGCAAGTCATGAATTCTAAATAATGGGTTGACATGAGTTTCGCATGAGATTGTAATGAAATGGTTGGTATGAAAGAGGCATGATAACGATATGATTTGGAAATCCTTGGTACATGGATGGTCTATGACGAGATGAAATGAGTTGGGCCTGGAACATGAAAGGCGTTGGCTTTAAAGGTTGGTACAATTAACGTATATATGCATGGTGAATATCATTTTGGCTGCGTGATTATGTTTTGTATGTGTCAGTGCATAATTCCTTAGGATCTCTAGGTGAGACTTTCGGGGTCGCGCTTCAGTGGTCGGGACGTAATTCCATGCCCCTGTTAGTGGGTGCCCATGGTGGTGCCCCATCTGTATAACTACGTAAGGATTCAAGGTAAGGTTGCATCCTGACACTCTGAGGAGTCAGTTAGTCTCACCTAGAGCAGACTGACTCCTGTGGTGAGAGTAGCAAGATGCCTGAAATTCATTAAGGACTAACCTTGTGGTGAGGGAAAGTTGATCCATCGTAACACTTGTAACACATAGCTCGAGGGTGAGCAGCTCGGGAGTGAGCAGAGGTATCCACCACAAGTGCAAACATCCGCTGAATCCGACCAAGTTATACGTATCCGGACGAGTCGAGTCGAGTCGTAGTGTATTGATTGAAAAGTCATAACATGATTGGTTGTTGTATGGATATGGGATGGTAAAAGTATATTTGACCGTATGATGAAAATATTGTTGGCTCTAGCTTACCCTATTTATTGTATGGTTGTCTTGTATGTGGTTCTTCTTTTTTGCGATGATCATCAATTTGGTTGATGGGAGCAGATGGGCGAGGTTCCCGCGGTCAGCAAGGAAATGGCGACCCCGCTGCATAGTCTCTTGGACTGGACTTCACGTTTCTTTGGCTTTGTTAGGGCTAGGGCCCATGTATTGTTTGACTCTTTTATACTCTATTCCTTCTGTAGACTTTTATCTTGTTCCCTTGGCATCGTGGGGTGCCTAGAACTTGTAGGGGCTGTGTATGAGACCCCAGGACTGCGCTATTGATTTATCCGCGTGTGACATTTCTTTTAATTTCGTTTAATAATTAAATGGGACGTTACATATTGTAACCTAATTAGCTTAAACTAAATACCATCAATTTCTTGTAAATCAATAAATTTCTCTCAAATTTCTCACTATCGAAGAGTACGATATTAGACAAATATTTAAAATATTTCTTGTAAAAGAGTAGGAAGATCAATTATTACCTTTTTTTTCCTCAAAATGTTATCTCATGACATTAAATGTAATAGTGTACAAGAGATGACAAATAAACATGTCTTTGTAGGTATTATCCAAATACATTCTCGTTTTGATGGAGAATCTCTACATTGGCTAATATGGGTAAAGGTATGAGTAATATCCAATTTTTTCAATTGGGTATAGGGATGTGTATGGGTATGCACATATCCACTATGTCCCCGTACCTGTCATAAACCTCGTCCCATCCATCCTCGTTTCTGTTAAAAGTTAGACTCATCTTTTACTTTTACAATTTGAAAGATGAGAATTATCTATTTGATTGAAAAATAGTGTATTAAAACTTACGATATCAGCATTCAAAATTGTTCATTCACTCTAAAATGTGATATCTTAATTGTATTTTATATTGTATGTATGTTCCTAATTATTTGATGATAATTAATTGAAAAGACGTTTATTGTTGTGGTGCGAACTAAGAAAATTTCTAACTGCTAATTGGATGGTCAACACTTGGACTATTTGATTCAAGTAAAGTATGCCATAATAGTGAGGTGATGTATTTTGCGAAAATGCATGGAAGCATGGTTACTAATACAAAATCATTAGTATTTCACCTAACCTTCGGATCCTGCTGCGATGGCTAGCCTAGCCTATAGTATTTTACCAGGTAGTGGAATTTGTTTTTGCTTTTGGTTGAAGAAAGCGACTTGGTTAAAGAGTATTTACGAGAATTCGCAACTTGACTTGGAAGTTGGCGTGGCTTGAAAACAGACAACCCTGCCCAAAACAATATAAATACAAGGACAACCTAAGGAAATTGAAAACCCCTTATCACTAAGGAAACCATACATAAATCCTCTCATTTTTTTTCTCCCTCTGTGTTGCCTCCAAAATTCTCCAACAAGGAAAGAGAGGAATAAACCTTGCTCAAGATAGTTCTATGTTATTATCACCAATCATATCTGACTCATTTTGAAACTCTTCAATCTCATTGTATCAATCTTATTCACAATGGCAGCATTTTTCCCAAGAATGGCGATCAGATATATGTTTCTGACATTGTTTTTCTCTGCAGGTGCCTTCTTTGTTTCATGCAGTTTTGCTTTCTTTTCTGCTTTTTATGCATTGCATGTTTTTAGTTTTTTTGTTTTTTCAGCATTCCTAAGGTGGTAACGAATTTTGCTGATTTTTTGCAACCGCAGATATTGGATTTTTTGGACGTGTTGCATCATTTGGAATCAACTATGGCCAAGTGGCTAACAATTTGCCGTCACCCGACAAAGTTCTTGAACTCTTCAGCAACCTTAAAGTCACAAAAACAAGAATTTATGACACGAATCCAGAGATTTTGAGTGCTTTTTCTAAATCAAACGTTGAGGTCATTGTGACAGTAGAAAATGAAATGCTAATCCAGTTAAATGACCCCCAACAAGCCCTTCAATGGGTGAATGGCCATATCAAACCGTACCTTCCAAACACAAAGATCACAGGGATTCAAGTAGGGAATGAGTTATTCACTAATGGTGACACCACTTTTATTCAGTATCTAGTTCCTGCAGTGGTTAACATTCACAATGCTCTAGTTCGGCTAGGCATAGACTCTAACATCCACGTTTCAACACCAAGTTCCTTAGAAGTACTTCAGGAATCTTACCCTCCTTCAGCTGGAAGTTTCAAAAGTGAGATCTCTGGGGTAATGTCCCAGTTTTTGAGCTTCTTGTCCACCACTAAGGCACCCTTTTGGATAAATGCTTATCCTTACTTTGCTTACAAGGATGACCCTAATAGGATTCCATTGGACTATGTATTATTTAATCCTAATGAAGGAATGGTTGACCCCAACACCAACCTACACTATGATAACATGCTTTATGCTCAGGTAGATGCAGTCACATTTGCCATTGCTAGATTGAACTTTAGTGGGATTGAGGTAAGGGTCTCTGAGACTGGTTGGCCTTCCAAAGGAGACCCTAATGAGGTTGGTGCCACACTGCAGAATGCTCAGACTTATAACAGGAATTTGCTGAGAAGGCAAATGGCAAATGAAGGAACACCTCTGAGTCCAAGAATGAGGTTGGAAGCATACTTTTTTGCTTTGTTTAATGAAGACATGAAGACAGGAGCAACCTCAGAAAGGAACTATGGCCTGTTTCAGCCTGATGAAACCATGACTTACAATGTAGGGTTGTCTGCTTTTGCAGCCTCATCCACTTCATCCACTTCAATTTCTCTTACCTCCTCTGCAACTAACACAAAGGTAAAAATTAAACCAGTCTTTTCTTTATGAAAGAAAATGAAAATGTGGTTTACACAATTGGAAGAAGTGTATCAGTTTAAAAGGGGTTTTGTATATAATGTCAGATAGTCAAATTCATAATCACATATTTTAGCAGAACATTTTCAAATTTGCTACTTTCGTGTTTTCGTTTTTAGTAGGTAGTTAGTAGTTGGCGCATTCTCATGAGTGTCAATCTATTATCTTCTTTTATCTTTTTCTTTTATTTTTTTTTTCCTTCTCTAAAAAAATCAAATTTTACATTGAAGCAGGCAGGATCAAAGGAATTTCAAAGCTTGTTCTTCTGGGTGTTTGTGTGTTTGCTGACTTCAGCCCTTTGTGGCTTTGTTTGAGAAGAATATTATTACATTCTTATGGAGTGATTCATGTGTATATATCAAAATAACGAAAAGTTGGGATTTTACAACCTTCAAGTTGCAAAATGGAGTATCTCTAGTATGATCTATATTAAAGGTACCTATTTTGCAGAAATCAGGAGCAACACACACACTTTCTTAACAATGGGGCAACAAAATCTGCATCACGGCGAAGAGTTCAACTCATTTGGAAGATCATCACCTTTCACTGTGGCTGCACTTTCACCAACTTACCCCACCACTAGTCACATTCCAGCAACAACCATGTGGCGCTGACGTTAGGTTGAGCTTGTTTTTGACAGATAAGGTCCAAAAGCCACATCATTCTTTTATTACCTGAATTGTCAAATAGGAAATTTGAGATTTTCAATATAGTTGAGACTTCAAAGTTCACAGTATGTCTAACATGATCACATCTCGAATTTGCTAGATAGGAAATGTGTTTGTATATTGCTGATTTTGTACAATTTATTTGATTTCATTCGTCCGGTCCAAAGAAGAGAAAAAATTGTGTAAGTTGGTGCTTGAGGAAAAGGTACGAGGCTGTAAGACATGTCTGTCTTGTGTGTCGTCTAATTGGATGCTAAGAAAAGCCCTCTGATATGGGACGTGGAATCCATGACTGTTCTGGTTTGTATATATAAATATATAAATGTAAAAGTAATTCCTGATACACCATTCTTTTCTCTGCTTTCCCTCTTTCATCAACTTGTGTATTTTATCACAGTACAAAGCTCATCACAAATATGATATAATGAAAATCCAATTAAAGTTCACAAAGTTAAGGCTTTGTTTGCCTCTTTTATTATCCTCATGCGGACAATAGGACGGTCCTGCTTTATTCCCTGGCCAAATAACCGTCAGCATAGGGTCATTGCCGACCCCTTTTCCAAAGGTGCCTTTATCAGTTTTTTTTTTTTTTTTTTTTTATTTTAAAGGGGACAATAAAACTTCAGCCTTATCAGAACATGATATGGGGATTGGTCTAGCTCTTTGACATCAGTGAAGGTGGTTCTGCACATGAACCCCTCAAATTCTCTAGCTGACCCACCACCCCCATGTGAAAAAAAAAACAATTCTTTTTCTTTTGGGGCGTAATAAAATATGCAAGGCCAATTTGCAGACAAATCCCACCCAGAATTTTTGCATCGTCATGGTCCTGAGGAACTCAACATTCTGATTTAAAATTGCTTCCTTCAGACAATTATGATGGCAGCAGTAGTTTCGCTTTTTATCAATTTTGATTGTAAGTCCAATCACCAACGCGACATATTCCAAGAAGGGGTCCCATCTCTTAATAATTTCAGCTAGTGCTTGACCGAGTTAGAATTGGAAAAATTGTTTGTTGTTTACTGCGTTCAATTATAATGTTGGGTGGTAAGTAAGATTGTCGGTTTTCTATTTCATCGTATGTTCTCTGTTGTCTGTGTTTTGTCTCAACTGTAATCATGGAGTGTTAAGTCAAAATCACTATTGCTCATGGCCCTCCTGAATTTTAAGGGGCAACGGCGAAAATAACTGTCACCATGATTAAAAGCTTGCCTATAGTTGTAGCCATTTTTCATTCTTTTCTTGGAATGCAAACTTGTTTTCGTTATTTCAATTGTACGTTTACCTTAGGTGGCTCACTAGGGTGTCTCCACGTGTCAATTTCTTTCCTTAGCATGGCATTATCATCTGAAACCTTAGTGCAGCATCAAAAGCCTCGAATGTAGCTTGGAACAAGAGCACCCCAAGTGCCCGATTGTAGAACTCTTTAGCTACTTCTCTTTTGTTCTTCCTACATCATAATCATGCTTTTATAGAAATACATGAAAATATAATCAAATCACGTAAGTGGTTGATGTCCCCTCTTTTTGGTTTGTGATGAAGCAATGACCACCAAGGAAAACAAAACAAAATGAACATCGTAATCACTCACAATCTGTTTAATAATACTAAAAACAATAATAGTGACATGCTCTACAACCATTGATTAGGCAAGCACAGTCCCTCCAACCAACCCCATAGGATCAGTTGTTTCTTCTGTATTATAAATGTTCCACTGGCTCTGGTTAATTCAAGTGCGGTTCTTCCTCTCGAAAAGCCATTGCAAATCCTCAAAAAGAACCATATATCTGAATAACTAAGCAAATAACTTTTGAAACAAGTTGCTATCCCATAATGATGTCACTTTGAAGTTTTACAGAGAAATGAAGCTTCAAAGGAATGTCAAAACTTTTACAGTGACCTTTATGATCTTTGTTAATTAAAATTCGAATTACAGCAAAATAAAAATTGAGCAAACAATCACCTTACAAGTTAACTACACCATTTGATATATAAGTGTTCATTTTTCGTATTGTGATTTTACGCAACATATTTTCATGTTGATAAAAAAAATAATGGTAAAATGAATTTTTAAAAGACGATAAGTTTGGTGTATTAAAATGGTATAAAAAGCAGCTATGGTTAATAAATGAAACTACCAACCAAAGTGAAAAAAAATGGCATATGGTCCGAAACAGTCTTCTAAGGATGAAATAAAGAGACGAGAGAGATATCATGAAAGATGACCAGTGTTACAATACAAAGGACAACTTTTAATTTTTCCACTCTTAGATCACTTGTGCTGAGATTTTGAGCATAAAATCCATTATTATCAGTTGGAAAGCAAGCATAGAGCAGATGAGAACAAGAAAAGATAGACAGAAATGAAAAACCGATTTAAGGTGCCTTGGTCGAGACGTGTTTTACTTCAAATGTCGTACATAGACAGCTCTAAACTTGATTCTAATGAAAACAGATTTCTTAAACTTTTCATTTATAAAATTTTCATGTACAAGTATTAACAAAAATACCACTTTCATTTGATACTATATTCATGTTTTGTAATTTTACACCCAAAAGTATTTTTTATCAACACCACCTAACTATACAAAAAGCTATTGTCGAAATAAATATTTTCAAACATGAACTAATTTACTCAAGTTCATTTATAACTAAAATCAAAATTATCTAATATACAAACTCTAATCTGAAAGGGACGCTTAACAGACATTTCATAATAAGCCAAGGGGTAGTAGATGGTAAAGGAAAACGAAGAAATCAATTACAAAGCAGTACAATTCTAACGGGAAACTTAATTTTGACTCCAACTATAACTGCTCTCAGAGCATGTGCGATTGTCCCAGAAGTGGAACAATATGAAATTGCCAGCTCTTATATGACCTCTAGCCCAAGTGCCCAACTATTATTAAAAAACCAGACTAACGAAGAACAGCACAATACAGAGAAAGAATTGCACAGGTCACAATTTGTCTCGCGATGATGCATCAATTTTAAAACTTAACCTATGCCACTCCAACATACTTATTCAGTGAACATAAAACGTACTGACAACACGGATAAATATTCTTCATTTTTTCAGAAACGATGACAAGTGTTGGCATTATTTCCTTGAAGCCAACAGTTTTTAATACCCTCCACTCTTCTTATTCCACCACTCCAGAAACTTCACTTCAGCAGCCAATGTGTCTACCCTGTAAAGTTGAAGGGCATGATTTGCGATTTCATGTCCAAAAGTCCAACCAAATATACCTCCGGCTAAAAATGACAATCCAGCGCCTGTTCAAATATTGTGGGCAAATGGAAAAGATTAACCATGTATATGAAACAGTTCCATACTACTTTTATCACAAAAAACCTACATAAATATTACAAAATATTATAATACAAATTTAGAGTGTAAAACATATTAAGTGTCAAAATGAGTAGGAATCGCCTGCTTTTGCTTACAATATGATATGCCAAATTATGAGCTATCCAAAAGCACAGTGAAGTAGAAAAAAATTTCAGTAGTATGACAAATGGTAGGTTACCATGTAAACTCCTTGAATATTTCCATGCATAGCCAGCAGTAAATAATGCTCCCAAAGCACTTCCTCCGATGCCAAATTGCACTGCATCCCTGGCACTTTTCAGCTGAAATGGGAAAAAGGACTTCAGATCATAGCTATCTTGAAGTAAAAACTCAATCAACCTTGTACTCTAGTAGGTGAAATGTTCATATTTTAGAAAATGCAGGAAATGATAACAGAGACAAACAGTTAAACAGCCAGTGTCGATGCTATAAATAGAAAGGGGTTAGAACAAAGATTTGCCATCATTTGCCATTTATTTAATGAGCTCCAACATAAACAATGACATATGAAACGGAAAAATATAATTTGTCCATCATGGTATCTTTTTATACAATATCCATTTTCCTCTTTTGGGGAGGGTCAAGGTTTCAAGAGAAACACTTTTGGACATTCATCACAAACACCCAAAGGTAGATAAATCTTGTCATGTCTGGTAAGTGATGACATTATGACAACAACGCATATTAGCAAAATCGATGAATGCTGAAACACGATTACCACCACACTAATGTCTAGAGGGCATCCACTGATGGAAAACTCTACTATGTTGAAAGAGCAAACATTTGAAAAAGAAAGTTAATGGCATGTTGAAAAAATTTTACTGAGACTTGGGAGATTGACCACCTCTAAGGTATGAATTGCCCTTGATGTAAGAGAGCTAACATCACTTCCAACATAAAACCTTAAAGGCTTAGTGGGTCTTGTTTTTCTAATATACCACTTATCTTTATCATTTCTACTCAATGTTGTACTTTCAATTCAGTTGGATTCCTAACCGTCTCTCCCACAACAACTGAGTTGGGTTTTTACTACAAGTTTCTACCACGGTAGGATATACTTGTCCCACTCCTTTATCTCAATAGACTTTCACTAACCCTAACAATTGGGTCTTACCACAATGAGACATACTTGTTTTTGCCTGAGCTGGGCACCAAGAGAAATCATTGACTCTAATATCACTGTTAGAATTTTTTACTAGAATAGACCGGAGAGATTGACTATCTCTGAAGTATGAGTTCCCCATTTAATAAACCTGACACCACTTCCAACATAAAACTTTTAAGGCTTAATGTTTGTGGGTCTTGTTTTCCTTATAAGTCACTCAACTTTTTTATTTTTTCTCAATGTGGGGCTTTCAACTCATACTTGGATTCCTAACATGACCAACTCAAGATTGGATAGATTAGAATGAAGCATCCCACATCCCAATAACTTAAAAGGAAACTATAGTTTTTTCTATAACTACATGCAATAGTGATGATTAAATCTGTCTATGCCTAAAAGTGTCACGGCCATTGATTGTTTGAGTGATTCCATTTAACATATCATCAAAGATTATTTGTGTAAGTCAGGGAACTTAAATGATTATATAGTTGTGACAAAACTACTGAAGATTGCAAAGTGGCACAGCCAACCTAGCAGAACATGGATGATATGAGAATGCAAAATAGTAGGTATTGATGCCACATTAGAGTTGCTGGTGAAATAACACCTCAATTTAGGTTGTTTCAAGGGGATCACCTCACCAGTTGCGTTGGAAACACATCCAGCTCTTTGATCACTTCAGTTCATAAGAATCAAAACCAATCATGTATAGACAAATGCTATGTCTAGCGAATGATGCTATTATGACAATAATGCATACTAGCAGAACCAACTAATGATTGGAAAGAGATGACCATCGTAATAATATCTGTTGATAAAAGAACTCTAACATATTGAAAGGACAAAACTTTAGAAAAACATGGTTAGTTTAATGCCCAACTCAAAATTGAGTATATTACAAGAAAGTTGAACCAATCGGACAAACACACACTAACTAGCTTCCTATATTACAAATTGAGTATCCTAATAACTTCAAAAGAAACCAGAATTCATTGAGGTATTTGGTAACAATTATTTCAAGGAAAATCATAATTTTTTTAAGTGGCATAAAAAGGTAATTATTTCCTCAACTACAAGAAAGTTGAACCCATCGAACAAACACAATAGCTAGCTTCCTATAGTTGAAATGTAACTATCGAATCTGTCAATGCCTAACAGTGCCGTTATCATTGATTGTAAGCTGGGTTTAGAATTATGATCCACAATTGCAAGAAATACCACATCAGGAATCAAACTAAAACATGCAGTGCGCCAGATGATAAAATTCCAAACTAAAAGTAACCAGGCACAATTGAGAGAACTCACTCAACAACAACAACAATAGCAAAGAGCACCCGACTAAACATCCAAGACTAAAAATATAAATAAATATCATAGAAACTTTAGGTTATGATCTAGAAACTCAGAAGACGATGTAAACATTCAACATAACAAGGCAACGAACACGAAAAACTAAAGGACGCAAATGTAGATGATAAATTGAGAAAAACATTACAACGGGTCCATGAACAGGATCAGAAGCAATAAACTCCTCGACGTCAGAGCTGGACCAGGAAGGGATGGGTTTATCACGCTTGATGAACTTTGAGTAGTTTCCCAAAAAGGAAAACCTCTCTGACCAAAACTCCTTGTAACCTTCCCAATATGACGAACCTTGCGAATTGTCTGCCATCACCCCCTTTCACTTGAATCCTTCTGCAATAACCAGTCAAATTAAATTCAGCAAACAAGATTAATAACTGAATCGAGTAAAATTTTATTGTATACTCAAATCAAGTTTAGAAAGTTCAAAAACACTTTTTTTCTCTAACTATTTTTTTTCTCCCTTTCTCAATGGCTGCATTAGAATTAATTACAGGCTCGTACAATCTAAAACGCAGGATTTCTTTACAAAAAAAAAAAAAAAACATTCAAATAAA
>Ga0214544_1009439_pt1 | contig 15279 bp, 3 predicted proteins | sample CNSS3metaG_FD_160074 | JGI IMG/M metagenome (GOLD analysis project Ga0214544, IMG submission 160074) | Root nodule microbial communities from cowpea collected in UCLA plant growth center, Los Angeles, California, USA - CNSS3 | ecosystem: Host-associated > Plants > Roots > Nodule | place: USA...
TTTGCTAGGTAGGCCATGGCAATTTGATAGAAAAGTCTTTTATGATGGTCATGCTAACACCTATGCTTTCTCCTTCCAAGGCAAGAAGTTCACACTCCTACCTCTCTCACCCAATCAAGCAAATGAGGACCAAAATAAAGTGAAAGATAAGAGAAAAGATGAAAAAGAAAAAAGAGCAAGTTACCTCCAAAGTGTTACTTGACTCTAGGAAGACCCAATGCGCAAGCATGAGAGGAAGAGTGGTCTAGAAAAGAGGGATGGCCTAACCAAAGCTAGGGGTAGTACCTTTAGAAAGGATGGAACAAGAGCTCATAAAAGGGAGGCGCAAAACCTCCCCCAAATCAAGCCAAGCTCCATCTACAAAGGCTTAAAGAATTTGTGGTCAAATTCTCTCCAAGAAGGGGAGGATGATGAAGGATTGACCCCAACCAAGGATGGAGGTACATGCTTAAGAAGACTAAGCATGTTTAGAAAGGAAGTTCACTAATCCTTCATCCCTTTCATTTATGTTTGTTATTTTTGATTCCCTAAGTTGACTTAGTTGAATCAACTTTAGTTGACTTGTTGACCTTTGACTAGGTTTGACTTGTTGACTATAGTTGACTTGACTTAAGCCAACATGCTAATCTATGTTTATTTGCTTTGTAGGTTAATTAGGAGTAAGAAAACAATGCTAGGTGGCGCATGGTGGTTGGGGAGCATAAATGATGTAGATGAGAGAGTAAAGCAAAGGCGTAAAGCATAAAGTAAAAGGCATAAAACAAGTGTACCTATGTACCTTTGGTCTCCTTTGTTTTTAGCACACTTTGGCCACTTTTTGGAGACATATGAGACACATTTTTGTCTCCTTTTATGCTAGAACGAAATTAGCCTTGCACACACCATAGTTGGCTCTTTTGTCTCTCATTTTTGTAACCTTATTTGACCTAGTTTCTAGAAGCTAGGGTTATGTTTTTGTAGAGACATCCTTAGGTATCTTTTATTTGCTTTGAGGCCCCTAAACTCTTCTATATAAGGGGTGCTCCTAGACATGTAAAAGGGTTGAAGATTTTGAAGTAAAAACACTATTGTGTCTCAACCATTTGTGAGAGTTTCCTCCTTTAATTGTTCTTGGTTTTCTATGGTTTATGTGTTTTCCTTTTCCTTTAATTGTCTCAACCATTTGTGAGAGTTTCCTCCTTTAATTGGTTGTTTTGTGGACTGGTATCCTTGTTTTTTCTTTGCATGTCAAGATTCTTTTGAGTTGTTTTACCCTATGTGAGGATTTGAGCCACTCTATGTTCTTTGTTGTGTGATATATGTCTCATGAATGCTTGCACAGTGGCCTTGGCTTGACTCTTTTTGATGCCTTTCTGATTCACATGCATGTTTGGATATGATTTAGACAATTTTGTCCTGATGAACCTACAACCAGATGAGCCTACCTTTGACTATTTCCTTTGATACCCCTTTTAAGCCTGCATACCCTTTTTCTTTGTTGTATAGATCAATACAAGCCCTTGGCCTGAAAAACCATGATTCATCCTACCTTAGAAAATTTTGGAGCTTTGGAATTTTTTGGGAATGGGTGCTCTTTTAAGTGTGGTTACACACAATAAGAGTGGTTGTGCGCATACCTGTTTTTGTTCCTAGATTACTCATTTATACATTTTATGACGAACTTGAAAATTTTTGTTTCTCTACTAAAAAATAAAAGAAATGAGACAAGAAAAGAAAAAAATATGAAAAATATGAAAAGAGAAAAGAAAGAAAAGAGATTTGGGTCTGATCAATGTGTGAGAATTGAATTTGGAAGTGGTAGAGTTTGGAATTGATTTCATGCTTGATTTTGACATATTCCTTCCTGCTCCTATGTTTCCTTTGGTTCTTTAGCTACTTATCCATATGTTCCACAACTTGTCCTTAACCCCATTACAGTGTCGAAAAGTCCTTCTGATCTTGATCTGCATGTGTTTTGATTGTTGATTTTAGAGGCTTGCAAAGTTTTTTTTATGCTTGTTTTTCAGGGATGCTTTGAGGTTATGTTGCTTTTAATTCTCTTTTTGTGCTTAAGTGAGTACTTGACATGTTTTGGAATTGCTTGGATGTTCATGGATATCTTGCAACTTTGACCCCTTTTGTGTTGGATGTGTTTCCAATTGTTTGTGTCATGTCTATTTCATATCTCTCTCTTGTTTCTTCTGTGTTGTCCTTGCTTTGCTTCGTTGTGCATTTTAGTTTTTGCCCAAGAGTGCAAAAGGGTAAGTGTGGGTGATTTTAATGAGTCATTATATTTCCCTATTTCATTGCCTTTTTTTGTTCATCTTTATGGATGTTTGGTACTTAATTGTCTATTTTTAGTGCATTTTCATTAATTAGGCTTCATTGGACCATTATTTCGAATTTTGATTAATTTTGCATTAATTAAGCTAACTTTCATTTCCAATTAATTTTAGGTATTTTATGAAGCAATTTTGGAGCTTGGATGCTAATCGTAAGGCGAAGAGAGAGTTGCCACGTATTTTCCACATCATTGTCATGTCTACGCCATTTTAATTTGCATGTCCACATCATTGGGCCAACATTTTGGGCCTAGAGTGGCATTTTTGTTATTTTGCAGCCCTAAGTGAAATTTATGTAAATATGAGTGACAGAATTGAGGGGAACACGTTTTAGAGGGTTTTAGAAGGGTTTTGGAGACTTTTCTTCTTCCCTAATCTGAATTTACATTTTGGAGAGCACTCATTGTTAGGGTTTATGTGTTTTCTTGTTCTTCCACACATTGGAGCTTATAGTATCGTTTTCTACACATTGCCTCTTTTAATTGCCGGTTTCTATCTTTTTTCCTTCCTTTTAATGATGCATTTTAGTTTTGGTTTGAGTATTGATTCAAATTTCATGGGAAACTAATTTTGTATGCATTGATTCCTTGCAGAGAATGAAATGAAACCTTGAGATTAATATTTTGTTCGGTTGAGTTTTGTTATTTCTTCATTCTGAATTTGCTTTTGTGTTTTGAATGAAGAAACCAATTTGTTAATGCTTAATTTTAAGAGTGGGTAATTCGTTTTCATTGGATTGTGTTCATGCTTAATGAGCTGTGACAAATTCATGAACGTCTGCATTGCTTAATTACATATTGAACTCGTGGTTAACCTTCGCTTAGTTGTTTAATTGCGAGTTTCATGGGGGCTAACAGAACAAATTTAGTTTGTAATTTGTGATTGGTGAAGTTTCATTCGAATCAAGGAATCAGTGTCATTTTCACTACTGTTTAATCAAATTTGCAATTACGTTTTATTCTTGTGTTGAATTTCTAAAACTACCAACATCCCCCCTTTCTGTTGAATCTAGAACTTTTGATTGAAAACAAGGGTCATTGGGAGACGACATTGGCTTAACTCCTGAGTACTGCATTTATCTGTTTAATTTGATTGGGTACGACCTCGATCAATAGTCATCATTGACAACTGCTAGTTATATTAGTACCAAATCGTATCACTACATGGTTTTGCTCCTTGCGTACAAAGTCCACAATCACTTGAAAAGTAAGTCTATTTTAAGAAAAGCCTAATACTACATTGACCTTGAACATACAACGTCATGTTTTCTAACATTAAATGTTATTATTCTAGTGCTTTTAGTGCACAAAGCATATTAAGTGGTAGATCAATTGCCAGAACTCAACATGTCACATGACAATTCCTCAAGATTTTTATAATATTACATCATTCATTTACTTTTCATATTATCATTTAATTTATCTGACTAGTTTTACTTTGGTGTAGTGCAATAAACAAACTGATGGCTTTGACTATGCTTATCATGTCATGCAATAGATGACAATCATTGTGCAAGTCGGTTATGAAAGTGGTTCGGATGAGGTAATATGATATATACCATTTATAAACATATAAAATAATTCCTTTGCAGAATTTTGTTGACAAACATCTAATGGATTCTAAAGAATTTTGTTGACAAAGTATTTTCATGATAGATATAAGAATTTAGAGTAGTTGATAGTTAGATTTAGTTTAGTTATTATTTATATATATCTTTATGAACTTTGTTGAAAGATTGGATAATTATTATTCAAAAACCTTTTCTTTGTTATACTATTATATCGGTTTGAACTACCTGTATTTGAACAAACTTCTTACAAGAATTTGGTAAAACGAAATTGTAAATAACAAAATTTAAAACAAAAACAAACTCAACAACAATTATTACACATCGTCGTTGTTTGTCAAATATAATGACATTAATACACCAACCATTGTCAAATCTCAATCTCCAATTCCAAAATTCTTAAATTCAGATGGGCCTATAACGACAATTAGAAAGACAATGTTGTTGTTTAATGACAATGTTCATAAATTGTCATGGTTTGAAACTTTAACGATGGGTTCCAAACCGTTGTTGTTTTTATCAAACTTTTAACAAGGACTTATTCAATGACAATTTGAAAATTGTAGTTGAAAGGCTCATTTAACCATTGTCAAAAGTCTTTTTCTACAATAGTGGACACTCAAAAGGTACTTGGAATTTTCCAAGTAAGTCCATAATTGGACATTTATGAGATGTATATAGAAAGAGAAAAAAAAAGAGTTTATTAATATCAATGTTTAATGTAACTAGTTAAAACCTTGTATGGAAAAATCCTCCTTAGGGAAAAATTTGAGCGAAGGAAAAAGAGAACACATTTCCTCATACAAATCAACCTTGCACCCCCAAATCATATTGGGAATCTCTTCAACCAACAAGCTCTTTGCACAATCAAGTTTCTTCTTAAGCTCATTTAATTTTACTTTATTTGCAGCCTCAACTTGGACATTGAATTGAGGATGTTTAATTGAAGTAAGTCGATGTTTAATACCTAGTTGAGTTAGGAATGGTTTGTTATGGAATTGACAAGTGTACCAAATCACACAAGTAATACAGTGGACAAGTCTAGATATCGTATGCCATAGGGACTAATGTGGTCTAAATTAATTGGTTAATTATTGATAAAGGGTGAGAATAACAAAACATTTGTGGGGTTAAAGGAAAAATAAAGGTAGAATATGAAATATAATGGAAATTAACACAATGGAAACAAATAGCTTGATTAAGAAAAATATAAGATAAAAACTTCACCGGGATTGAGTTTCACAATTCCATTCAAAGTAAAAAAAACAAACAATATATTTCTATTTTCATCTCTCACATTCACACCACTATGTAACAAGCTCTAATGTCTTAGTTACAAGTCTAAACTTTAATAAGAACCTTAATGTCTTAGACCATTCCTTATTAAAAGTTCGCATTAAACCTTAATTTCGGATGTTAAGAATGACCAACGATGTACTCTATGTCTAGATGCACAATCAATTAGTTCTCTATTCTAGTTTAGATTATAATATCATGTCCATTAGATACTCACAAATATACAATAAATAATTATCATGCAATTAAAATTGAGAATAGAACATAAGATTATGCAAAAATATTATATTAAATGAAGAATTCACAGAGAATTAAGAATACATCACATCCAACCCTCGTGAATGAGGTAGTGAAGTGACCCCATTAAGGCTCATAACTTAGGCCATTGGCTAGGCCCATTCATTTTAATTTTCTTTTATTTTCTTTTATTTTTTTAAAATAAAAGTTGTTCTAATTGGGTTTATTTTGCTAATTGCAACCTATTTTCCAAGCTGTCCAATTGATATTGGGCTTGCGGCCCAATTCTTCCAGCACACCAAAGCTTCCATTTGATTCCAGCATATTATGATGGGTCGAAAAGCCAATTCCTTCATGTTACATTTGCACGTGGTGTGGAATGAAGAAGCCATGTTGTTGGGCCTGATGTAGGAGTGCAGAGCAGGCAATTGGGCTTCGTCTTCAATCAGCTCATTTCATCATCCAGCGGCATGGAGGCGTCTCTGCTGGCCTGTAATCAGTGAAGTCAAAGGCAACCCAATCACGCGTGAATCACTTCGTTTAGCATCCACCCATCCGAACCTTTTCCACCTTTGTTTTATGTTGGAGTGTTGTTAGGGTTCTTCATTCACGCATGCCAACCAAAGTCTGCATCCAATCCATAGCTGCTTGGCTCCTTCACGTGTTTTCACCATATGTTAGGATTCTCGTCACAGCCCTCACGCGTTCCTTCTTTTCCCAGCTAGGGTTTCCGTTTGCTCTTGGATCTTTTAGTGTTTAGGGCTTTCACCTTTATCGTTAGGAAACGTTGTTAGATGCCCGCCTTTTATTTCTCTGTTACGTTTTCCGGTTTCCTTCTATTATAAAAGGCAGGCCACTCTTTGTAAAACCTAACTTAGATGAATGAGATAGTGGTTGAGTTTTCTCCCCCCATTCGTCAGCTCACCCTTCACCTTAGATGAGGATTTCTCCTCCTAGGGTTCCAAACACAGCGAATGTGTGGTTTCCGTGAGAGACGGGAGTGAACCGAACCCCAATCGAGTATTTCGTTGTGTTCTTAGTTGATTCCACTAAACGAATCAACATTTGGAGGTCATTCTGGACGTTCACCGTCGAACAGAGCAGATTTCCTCCGATTAACGGCGTCGACGACCTCATCAATTAGCTACTCCTAGGCATACTGAATACTAGACTGATGTTGAAATTGTATGCCTCCATCCTTCAGAATGCCCTTTTACCTTTAAATGTAGAGATATCAAGTTTCTTTCTCTCTAAGTGTGTCTTTTTCCCTCTCTTCCCGAAAGGGTCTTTTCCCAAAAGGGTGTTTATTTTTCTAAAAGGGTTCTTTTTCACCTTTGTCAAGCTCTTTATTTATAGATGTTTCAAATTGGATTGGACCTATATCTTCGTACTTAATCTTTTAATATCTTTTATATCGAGAAATATCTTGGAGATATACATGGAAAGAAAAAGAGAGAGATATTTTTCATAATTTATCATATTTATTGGAAGAAAAAATATTTTTGAATTATAAAATAATATTATTAAATCTAAAAAGAAGTATTAGTATCACATTATCGTACGTACTTTTTCTTATACACCGTTTATCATCAATTAAAATGTCATAGCATAAAATATTATAAATTGTTTTATATGTTTAGAAGATAGCTTTTAAATTAAATATAGAATGTAAAATATTTTGTCTTTCTAAATTTAAAACTTTTATTAGATTACGAGAGTCATTATAAGAAAATCATTCGATCATGATCAACTTTATTAATAAAAAATAATTAGTTACTGATCATTTTAGATAATAATTTATAAATTAAAAACTATTGGTAGCTAAAATAATTTTAAAAAATTATTATTGGTCTCTAAATTGGTAATCAAAATAGTTTATATTATGAATTAGTTTCTAAATTGGTCAATAACATTAGCTACCTAAGTTTTGACGATTAAACAATTAGTCTCTAAATTAATCTCTAATTAGGAAATAGTTCTCTAAATATATTGTAGTGTTTAAGAGTTTTGTTGTAGTGAGTACGTAGTATAAGGTAATTTAATTCAATCAAACTTTAGTTGTAATAAAGTTTTTCCAATTTCTTATGTCTTTCTTGAATCTTAGTCTCTTTACATCGATGAGCTTTTATAGTTGTATGTAAAATTTGAGTCCAATATATTAATCTTTAATAATCTAAATACGCATATATATGTCCTTAGTTTTCCGAAAAGGTCTTATGGGAGAAAGTTAGGACTTCTTTAACTTTTCTAAATTTGGTTGTTATTCCTTGAGAAGCATAAACTTTATGGCCAGAGAAGTTACGTGAACAATATTTTTAGTTTGGAAAAAGAATTTACTATTGTGAGAATCGAACTTGGATATGGAAATTGTTAAGGTAAACTCCAACAAATCCTTATTAATTTGGATTTAAGTGCTTTTACAACAAATATAAATCATGGAAACGCTTTTTTTTAAAGATGTAAGCTTTTCTAAATAATAGATCTTCTAATATGCAAGTGTTTCATCTTATCCAACACCGTCTTCTAGTTCTTGCTTCGTTGATAAGCAAACCCTAAACCCAGATCGATATTAGGATGGATTTCAAACAAAAGTTGTTTCAAAATTTTTATGGTTTAACTCAATTAGTAGATTTTGCTATCAAACAATATGCTTTTTGACATGTATATGGCTAGCAATACTAGTCATGATGATTTATATATAGTGTTATATATTATTTATAGATTTTAGTATTATCTACTCTTATAGAAAAGAAGAAGAAGAAAATGGATAAAAAAAATAGAGTCAAGCTACTCAAGATGTCCTTGGGCTATGGCATAATCTAGTGAATCATGACACACCCTTTCATATGTAAATGATTCTTAGGGAAGTTATGATTAATGTTTATCTTATTGGTCATGTAGGTGTTAGTTTTCCATTATCTGTTTGGTATTTCTCTTTTTCTCATCCATTGTCATTACACATTTTTACACATTTTTATGATAGTAAATTATTTATTCTTTTTTATGTTCAAATATTCTACTAGTGGTAAACAAATGATAAAGAATAAATTATAAGTCTTAAATAAGTTTTTTTTTTATATCCAATTATTTACTACTAGTTTTTTTCCTTGAACTCAATTATATATATATATATATATATATATATATATATATATATATATTAATGGATAAATCATGAATTGAATGCCAAGAAAAACAATTGAATATTTTGATGGTTTAAATAAGTTAGATATATGTATTAATGGATAAATCATGAGATGAAATACAATTGAATAAGATGTCCATGTCCTAAATGTCATTATAATAAATAGGAAATTAGAGATGTTGTGTTTAACGACTGATGATATAGGGCATTCAATAGGGCATTTTGTATGAATAAATACCATGATGTAGATTCTGATGAATATGAGAACCTTCCAAATTTGTAGAAACCATGTTAAATGAAGAATATGTGAAGTTCCTTAGACATTCTATCTAAGAGTTGTATGAAGGATGTCAAAAGTACTCAAAGTTGTGTAGTGTAACTCTTTGGGACAAAAAGGATATGCTCTCCTCACCGGAAATAAAGAGATAAGTGAACTTCCCAGCTTGTGTAGGAAAAACAATACTAAGGCCCAAAAAGTTTCATCCCTTGGTCAAGGGTGTAAATATTTTATTTATAGAGAAAAAAATCAGTCGCATAATACATCCACTACTTACTTAAATCAGGAAAAATCTCATGACATAAGATATCTAGTAATTGCCCTAACTTGTGGTCGAGATACTCAGCTTGTTTCCCATCTTCTGTTTTTCCTTTGACTAACAGTTTTAAGTCTAATTAGAAGACTTCTTTGGTTAGGTTAGGCCCATAGATGTACGAGAGGTCAGACACATTTCGAGGCAAGTCTAGCCTTATTTTCAATTTTTATGTGGTCCTTCTATAGATCGACCAACTCAGAACTTGTCAAGTCTTTTTATGAGTTTTTTGCTAGGTGATGGATCGGTGTTCGATTAGACTTGAAAGTGGTGTTGTCTAGGTTGGCCACCTTTTGATGATACAATAACTAATAAGGTTATGAAAATGATTTTAGAGTTGTTAACATATGCATTTAAATATGCAAAATTTTCTATTTCATTTTATGAGACAAACAAGGTTATTTACAAGCTTGGTATTAATTATACCTAAATAGACGTTTACCCAGAAAAGTTGCATGTTGTATTGGGAAAAGATGAAAAATTAAAAAATTACAAATATTGTAATAAATAAAAATGGAAAGAAAAAGATATTGGTGGCAAAAAGAAACTATCAAAAGAGGTCTTACATTACTTTCCCTTAAAACCAATGTTGTAAACGTTATTCATGTGTCCCAAAACAGCAATGTCCATGAGATGACATCATCTTAAACAATAATCAAAAGGATTGTAGGGGCATCCAGGAGACACTAAAGCATAAAAGAGTTTTGCTCAACTTCACATTGAGTTTTCATTAGAATCTAAAAAGTTTTGCTTTGCATCATAATTGATGGCTTCAATCTTTATCAACCCTTGAAAAATAGCCATAGCATATGGCTAGTGATTTTAATTCCATACACCTTGGGAGTGGATGAAATGATCATCTTTTATTCTTTTTATGATCATTCAAGAAATAATATATATGTGTACCTACAACCTTTAGTGAAAATGTTGAATGAGTTATGGATAAAAGGAGTGGAAACTAATGATTCTTTCTCAACATAAGTTTGTAATGTGAGCGACTCTCTTGATAACAATTAGTGATTTTCCTTGGACTTTGTACTCTATTTAAGTGGAATACTTATACTAGCTATAGTTGTCCTACTTGTAATTTTGATGTTTTCCCATACCAATTAAGATGTAGTAAGAAATGGTGTTTCATGGGTTATCAATAACTTTTGGAGAAAAGATAAAGAAACACTTTGTTGGAACAATTGAAGAGAAAGGTGCACTAAAATCATTATCTAGGTTAAAAATTTTGAAACAACTTGATGTTGTCACCTTTTATAGCAATCTTAAGTCAAATAGTAGAGGAAACCATGAAATGGTAAATATTTTGTTAATGTTGAGTTAACAAAATTTTTTTGTAGTATTCTATTATGCTTATACACTTATATGCATTAGGAAGTAAATCTTGGACGTATTGTGGGTCGAGAAGAATTGTACATTGAGATCCATAAAAAAAGAAATGGGGCTTATGTCAATGAAGAGGCAAAGTATATTCTGGTAAGTTCAGTTAAAGTGATTTGAATTTAGTAAGGTCTCTTGTTGTGAAGGATAATAAGAGTACATTTTTTTTTTCATTAAAGTATGTTTATTTAATAAATTTATTTTTTCTCTCAGGTTCATTTTTTCTATAAGAAAATGGAACATTGGCTGCATGTTGATGATGTTAAAGATTATGTTATAAAAGATATCATGTGATTCATCCAGTGCGGAATAAATTTAGTTTATAATTTTATTTCTATTTTATCTAAAATTAAATAACATATGTTTTGGTTTCTACTAGAATGTTGTGTGAACTTTTAGAATAAATGAATCTTGAACTATAATATTTTGGTTGAATTACTCGGATGGTACCCATTTTGGTACAGGTGTGTCAATCTGGTATACACTTTTAACAAAATGTTAATTGCATCTCAACTTTTGAAAAAGTGCTTTAATTAGGTCCCTTTCAGTTAACCATGTGTCACGTGTCAGTCTGTAGTTTTTTTTATTTTTTTTTAAATTTTATTAAATTGTTTTTAATTTTTTTTAATTTTTTGAAAAAAAAAATGCCACGTGCCAGGTCCTTGTGTGTGACATGTGGCATTGTTAGTGTCACATGACATTGCAATGTCATGTGTCAGTGTCACTATCAGATGTCATTGTGTTGATTTTGATTTAGTTTCCATATATATCTTTTTGTTTCAATTTAGTACCTACTTATGTGTATCTGATTCAATTTTATCCCAATTTTTTTAATAATTAAAATATTTTTGTAATCAATTTTTTATAAAATTAAAACTAATTAAGTATAAATATTTTTACAAAATTAAATACTAATATTTATATTGTTTCTCACAATTTTAGAACAAATTTATTATTTGTATAAATGTTTTACTAATATTTTTTATTAAAAATGACTTTTTAACATATTACTTTATTAATTACTTTTTTATTAAGTATATGTTTTGTTAATTATTATTTTTTCAAAATAGAACAATATTGTCTCTTACTAATTTTAAACCAAAATTTTTATTTATATGAATGTTATACTAATATTTTTTTATTAAAAATGACTTAATAAAATGACTTTTACCACTAAATTTTAATATAAATATCAAATACTTAATTTTTGTAAAACTTGTATACTTAATTAGTTTTAATTTTATAAAAAATGGATTTTAATTATTAAAAAAAAATAGGTCAAAATTGAATAAGATACACATAAGTAGGTACTAAATTGAAATATAAAGACATATATGAGGACTAAATCGAAATCAACACAATGACACTTGATAATGACACTGACACGTGGCATTGCAATGCTACGTGGTACTGACAATGCCATGTGGTACTGACAATGTCACGTGTCACATACAGGTATGCATGGCAACGGAGCGAGGCGGGTATGGGTTTCGTTATCCCATACCCATCCCCGTAAAAAAAATTCATCCCCATCCCCATACCCAAACCCAACGGGTATCAAACTTTTGTTCCATCCCCATCCCCACCGGCTAACAGGTATAATCTTGTACCCATACCCATACCCATTTTCTTACTACTTCAATATTAATTTTAATTAATTTTATAAAGTAATAAAAAATTATGGTAAAGGAAACATAATATTATCAAATATTCAATATTAGAAGGATGGTTGTTCCTTCGATATCAAATACTTTAAAATAAATTATAATTGTTTACGTTTTAGATTATAATACTAAATAAAATTTCACGAGAACCAAAACAATTATTAAATTTGCAAATACTAATGAAACATAGTTGATAAAATTTAAAAATATGTTTTAAAAAATATAAAAGAAAAACAAATATTCAAATTAAAATATATTTTAAATGTTTGTTTACTTCAATATTTTAAATTCTAATAAATCTTTTTTTTATACACTAATAAAAGTTATAATACATCTTTGGATCAAAATGATACAAAGAACAAAAATATCACAATAAAAGTTTAAAGTAAATTATAATTGTTTACATTTTAGATTTAATACCAAATAAAATTTCATGAGAACCAACACATTTATTAAATTTGCAAACATTAATGAAATCTAGTTGATAAAATTTAAAAATATTTTTTAAAAAATATAAAAGGAAAACAAATATTCAAATTAAAATATATTTTAAATGTTTGTTTACTTCGATCTTTTAAATTCTAATTAATCTCTTTTTTATACACTAATTAAAGTTAAAATACATTACTTGATCAAAATAATACAAAGAACAAATAATAATCACAATAATAAAATTTTAACATAGATCTTGTATCTTTTGAACTTTAATTATGTTGGATGGTGATAAAAAAATATTCATGACAATTACATTAAATTTTTATATTGTAGTAAATAAAAGTTATTTATACAATTATAGTGAAAAAAATTACAGTATGATTGATAATGAGTTTTAGAAAATAAAAAATAATTAGATAAAATATATCAAAATAGTATTCTATATAATGAAAATAAACAATAAATAAAAATATTTAAAATTTAACAAATGTTTACAAACAATTTGAGAGACTATTGAAAGAAATCGCACAAAGGAAAACAAATGTATAATTAAAGGTATGATAAGTGGAAAAATATCTTAGAGATCTAAGAAAACTTTTCAAATATTAACATATATACTCAATAGTTGAGAAATAACAAAAATTGTTTTAGTAAAACAAAAGAGTTCTTCAAATGAAACAAAAACTAATAATAATAAGTAAAAGTTTTTTTTATATTACCTATTAAATGAAAGGTTTGTGTTATTAAATACTTAAATTGAGAGTATTAATCATTCTCATGTGAAAGGAAAATATACAATAAATAGAAATATTAAAAAATAATAAAAATATTCAAATGTGAGACATAAAATTTTTTTAATTGACATACATCTTTTTAACATGATTACATAAATGTTATGATAAGATGAAAAATATAATTGAGATGCGAATGAATTTCATGACAAACCAAATAATTAAAAGAAATAAAGAATTATATATATATATATATATATATATGGTTACTTAATTAATTGTGAATATTTTAATAATTTAAACGAAGACGGGTATTATGGCGGGGATATGTACATCCCCATACCCATCCCCATACCCAATTGAAAAAGTCGAGGATTCCCCATACCCACACCCATACCCAGTCAATGCGGGGATTCCCCGTCAAAACGGGAACGAGTTTATTTGCCATCTCTACACACAACGACCTGACACGTGGCTTTTTTTTTCAAAAAATTTAAAAAAATTTAAAAAATTTAAAAAAAATTTAAAAAAATTGTAAAAACCACGGACTGACACGTGGCACGTCGTTAACGACATTAGTCAACATGGTCTGAAAGAGACCTAATTAAAGCACTTTCAAAAGTTGGGATGCAATTGACATTTTTTTTAAAAGCGAGTACCAGATTGACACACCTATATCAAAGTGGGTATCATCCGAGTAATTAAACCTTTCTTTGGTCAATACACTTTTCAAAACATGTTACATGAAAACTGAATTATGATAATTTTGTTGAGTTTAATATATGTGATAAACATATTGCATCCATTTCTTACCGTAAAATATGTTTATTGTAAGATAAATTATAGTATTACACTATCATTCAACTTTTTAATGCAACTTACGCATAGTTTATATAAGTTTATTGAGTACTTTTTATATTTACAAAAAAAAAAAATACATAAGAAATATTAAATGTTAGTTATAATGAAATCTCAACTAATATTGAGTCAGTAAAAGTTGGTAAAGGATCATCCTGAGTGTTTATACTGCTTAGGAGTAGGAAGTCTTCATAGTGTTGCATGTTAGTCCACCACGAGATTTAGTAGTGTAGGGTACCACAAGATTTAGTAGTATAGGCATAATTTCTAAATTTCTTATTTGACTGGAAAATTGAAAGATGAAGTTATTAATTTAAGTGAAAAGTTAGCAACTTCCCAAGAAAATGTAAAGACATTAAAAAGTGTCATACTTCCATACATTCAAATGAAGGAAAGACATAGTCTTCCCGAGTTATGTGTCATGTTTGATAGGGTAAGTAATGAAGAGAGAATAAGAAGTGCCAAAATAATAAGAAGGGTCTTCACTTGATAAATTTTCAAGAAGTTTGACATATATGTTGTGATATTTTAAGACCTAGTTAGACTAATTTGGTATATAGCTCGTGGTATTTTTGGATTTAGTAATTAGATTTGATATTATTTTATGGTATTTCTAGACATAGTAAATTTATTTAATATATATCTTATGATATTTTCATTTATAGTAAATAGATGTAATATTATTTTGTTAAAGACATTTTATAGGTAAATAATAGGTGGTAATTTATGAAACATTTAAATAATATTTTTTCAAGTTGGATTAATTCAAGAAATTAATGATTTAATTACTTTAAGGAAAATTCACATTGATAATTTTGAAGTTATTACTTTAGATCCATGACAATGATTATTTTAAAATAACTACTTATTATTATACAGCACAATTATAGATGGCAAATAAACCCGTCCCCGTGGGTATTGCCCGAACCCGTCCCCGTTTTGACGGGGAATCCCCGCATTGACTGGGTATGGGTATGGGTATGGGGAATCCCCGACTTTTTCAGTTGGGTATGAGGATGGGTATGGGGATGTACATATACCCGCCATAA
>Ga0214544_1009441_pt1 | contig 15275 bp, 4 predicted proteins | sample CNSS3metaG_FD_160074 | JGI IMG/M metagenome (GOLD analysis project Ga0214544, IMG submission 160074) | Root nodule microbial communities from cowpea collected in UCLA plant growth center, Los Angeles, California, USA - CNSS3 | ecosystem: Host-associated > Plants > Roots > Nodule | place: USA...
TATATATATATATATATATATATATATATATATATATATATATATATATATATATATATATATATGAATGATATTATATTAATAGGTGATGATATTGTAATTTCATTAAGTTAATATACGAAGTAAATTTATATTTATTAAGAATAAAGGAAAATAAATGAAAAGAAGAAGAGAAAATAACTGTTATTGAATGAACTAAATTGAACCAAACAATATTAAAAAACTGAGTCAAACTAAAAAATTAGAGGACTAAATTAATAATTGTACCAATAATTTTATATAAAAATATGAAAAAATAACTATTAATTTTTAAAAAATAAATAAAAATTTATAAAAGATAGATTAGAAATAAGTAATTATGGACACAAAAGAATCGTTTTTATATATAGTTATAGATATAGATATATAGTTATAGATTATAAATATTATTTTTACTTACATTAAAAAAGTGCATTTTTTAAGCCAAATATTCCCAAGATAAAAAGAACCGCTATATTCATGTTTTTTAACAATATAAAACTAAATTATGAATAACTTAAAATGAAAGTATATCTCAATCCAAAATATATTGTATACACTTAAAATATCTATTTTTCAAAAGTAAAATTATAATATTATCTCTACTACATTTTTTTAACTATAATATAATTTACATTACTTTTATTATTATTTATAACATAAAATGATTGAAGAAAAATCTTTCTGCGGTTCTTTTACAATTTTTAATCATCCAACACATCATGTTTTTTAACTAGTGACGTGTGTATAAAATAAATTTCGTTAAGAGATTATCCAAAATTAAATGTCAAGAAAAATAATAGGTTTAATAACATAATTGTGAATATTAACCTTTTTATTCATAATACCAACATTTACATATACTGGTGAATTCGAACCAAAATCCTATATATTCTTATAATCTATATGTATTAATTCTAAATAAATATAAAAAAAAAAAAAAAAAAAAAAAAAAAAAAAAAACTAATGTTAAACCCTATCTTTTAGTTTATCACCTACGCATGCAAGATTTTGTTTAATTAAAACTTCACGACCAATTTTCTTGAAATCTATTTTACATGCAATTATCTCTGGATATCTGTGTGTTCCACAGAAAACATCTCCACAACGACATTGAAACCCTAATAACCCAATCTTCTTATTGCAACTCTTGCATCTCTTTCTCTCCTTCTCACTTGTTGCTGTAGAATTTGTGGCAGAAAGAGAAATTATGTCAACAATGGTAGAACTTTCACTCTCAGAAGTACATGATGATGATAACATCTCCGAATAAAAACTCTTGCTTCTCGTTTCATATTCTACACGCACAACCCTTTGATTTTGCGAGATAATCTTTATAACACTTTGAACAAAGGTTATTGCTACCAGCATAACCATGAAAGCTAAAACAATTAGCACAAGTGATGTAACCATGTTGTTTGCTTTAAGAAAAATACTTCGAAGATATATTGATATCACCACACAAATTTAAAGTCAAGAGAATGAAACAAAGTATGCAACAATACGGAGAAACTTGAATGATATTTATAACTCAAGAATGGTGACAACTTTCTAAATAAATCTAATCTGAATCATCATATCTTAATCAAATATAACTTTTATTAAATCAAATATTTTATTAACAACTTCGTAAGATTTATTTATTTTTTAATTGTTTTTAATATTTAATAAGATTCAATTTTTAATTTACTAAAAGTAGTATCTGGTATATTTAATTAAATTTAATAATTTATCATATTTAATATTTAATTTAGAATGTTAAATATCTAATTGAAAACCGTTAATTGTTATTTTATCAACTAAGAAGAAGTGTAGACATTTATTATGTAACTAAACATAACAAACCTTGCATAAATATAATAAAAATATTAACAATATAGAATAGATTGAAAATAAAAATTGTTCTTACACTATCGAGATAATACTTCGTAAAGGTTTTAGGACTTATAAAGAATTTCTCATTTGAAGGTAGTAGTCATCTTGTGAGTTCACATCCTACTTAAGGTGAAAAATAAGGATGTACTTGCAAAAGATACTCCAATGCTCAAGTTAACGTAGGGTTTTTCTTCAATAGCCAAATCTGCAGAATTAGCAATTCATGAAAAAGTGAGTGAATTACCTAGGTCCAAATGTATTTATACTAATATTCTAATGATTATTACTTGGCATCTCGTGTGGTTTTGACCTTATCATGGGTTTGAACAAAGTTATGGGCTTTGTGGACCTGATTCTTAAAGACCCAATTGTTCAGTGATCCTATTGAGTTTTAAACTTACTTTTACTAAGTTTTGTTTATGATATGAGGCTGCATACTTTTCAATCTGTCGGTAAGTACCCTGCCACAAGATATTCTATTACTCAGTTTATCCTAACGGAGTAGGTATGCACTTTTTTTAGGATTTTGTAGAGAACTAACTAGCAATAGACCTTGAGGGTATGTCAAAAAGACCTTCTTGTATGACTATTTTGTTGTAGTCTTGGGATTGACTTTGCTTGAAAGGGGTTGATAGGTACTCGGCCTAAAGTTCTGTTAGGGGTGATCATGGATTAGATTTTTAATGATCCAATCCACATCCATTTTGGCCAAATATGGCCACATTTGGGCTAGGGTCTGATCAGCCAAATTTCGGTCAGGGTTGACTCCACTAAATTTTGACTCGGCTGAATATGACCAATTTTCGATCACGACCGACTCAGCTAAATATAATCAAATTTTGTTTGGGACTTACTTGACCGAATACGGCTAAATTTGGGTTAGGGTCGACTCGACCAAATTTTGGTCATGGACATCTCAACTAAATTTTACCAAATTTAGGTCGGGTCTAACTCGCCTGAATACAACCAAATTTCGGTCGCGATCGATTCTATCGAATACGACCAAATTCGGGCCAAGACCAACTCGACCCAATTTCAACCAAGGCCAACACGACCGAATTTTGACTAGAGCCGACTCGACTGAATTTGGCCGAATTTCGATCATGGACGACTTAGTTGAATATGGCCAAATTTTGATCCAGACCGACTCATTTGAATACGGCCAAATTTCATCCTAAGCCGTTTCAGCCGAATACAGCCAAATTAGGGTCAGGACCGACTCGACCAATTCTTAATCAGGGCCAACTCCATTGAATTCGATCGAATTTTTTACTAGAGCCAACTAGGCTAAATACGACCAAATTTTTGTTGTCGTCGTCTCGGTCGAATACGGTCAAATTTTGTCTGGGTCTAGTCAGCCTAATGTAGTCAAATTTAGGTCGAGGTCAACTTGACCGAATACTTCCAAATTTTGTCCAAGACCAGTTGAGCCAAATTTCGATCGGGACCGACTTGACTAAATTCAACCAAATTTTGTATAGGGTTATGCCTACTCAGTCAAATATGACTAAATTTGGGTTAGCCGGTCTCGACCTTTAGCCTAACCTAACCAAAAATATAAAATAAAAATTCTGATTGGATATTTTGGATTATCCATTTTGAAAATCTAAATTTAAAGAATGGATATCCAATCCATAAAATATATAAAATGTAGATCATATTGAAATTCAAATCCAATAAAATGGATATTAAATAGATTGGATTTTTAATAAAATGGATATTAAATGGATTGGATCATCAAAATTAGATTTTTTGCCCATCCCTAAGTCCTGCCGAAGGCTAAAACCTAATCGAATACAAAAACAATTTTATGTTTAAAAATATATTTAAAATTAGACATAAAGTTAGTTAAATAGTATAAGTCTATATAAAATAAAGTAAAGGAGAAAAGAGTGTATAATTGAATGGAAAAATGAATAATTAAGTAAATTAGATAATACTTTAGTATTTTGATTATTTATTATATCACTTTATATGTTTTTTATTATGATTTTCACGATTTGTTTGACATATTTAATTTGTACAATTTCACATGTGAAAAGTATAATATGTTTCTTTGATATAGGTATAAAATTAAATAAAAAACATTGAAGGTAAATTATTGATACAACATCCTTTATATGAAAAAGGAATTCATGAACTTGTTGAATTTATATTTAATAGTTTTGAGGAAAGAATATTACATGTTGTCCACGGAGAAAATGTTACAATTTAGTCTTTTTGAATTCAAAGTAGCCATATATACGATAGCATCAACTTTGAGAAAAAAAATTATATTATATATAATCTCCACGAAGAATAACAAAGGAATATAATAAAAATGATAATAGAAAAACTTCTAATTATGGGATTCATAATATGTCATATAATCTTGAAAATGCTGTTAAAAAAAATAAGAAAACAAGTTATTAGTCCAAAAATAAAGTAAATGAAAAAAAACCAAATTTTATAATCCAGAGGATGTTGAATAAAGAATATATTATGGTTGTGAAAATTTCTTCAACTTATCCTTTATTATTCAATTATTAAATATATAAAATGTTTATTTAGTTTCAATGCAAAAAATCAATTCATATTTATTAACAAAACATATCCATAAGGAAATGAAGTTCCTTGATCTTATTCTGAAACTTAATAAATTATTTGTGAACTTAGACCGGATTAAACAAAACAAAATGTTTGTGTAAATGATTCGATTCTTTTCGAGGTAATTATTTGAAATCAACATTAAATATAACTTATTATATATAACTTATAATTTTTCTTGATATAAAGATTTGCATAACAAGTTGTCCAGAGAAAGTTGTGTTATTTTCCTTTAGCTTCAAGGTTTATAACAATTATATGTATAATCTAATATTGCTGGAGAAATGAGATGACACAAGTATAGGGCTTTTGATGAAGATAAAAAAATGAGACATCTAGTTGATTTTATTACCTCGAAGAATTTTGACTCGAAATATCTAACTTTTTGTGGTAGATTCATGCAATGTTGGACTTGACCAAACAAATGACGATTTTAATCCATTTAGAATACTTTAGTATTTTGATTATTTATTTTATAAATTTATATGTTTTTTATTATGATTTTCACGATTTGTTTGACATATTTAATTTGTACGATTTCACATGCGAAAAGTATAATATGTTTCTTTGATATAGGTATAAAATTAAATAAAAAACATTGAAGGTAAATTATTGATACAACATCCTTTATATGAAAAAGGAATTCTTGAACTTGTTGAATTTATATTTAATAGTTTGGAGAAAAGAAAATTACTTGTTGTCCACGGAGAAAATGTTACAATTTAGTCTCTTTGAATTTAAAGTAGCCATATATACGATAGCATCACCTTTGAGAAAAAAAATTATATTATATATAATCTCTACGAAGAATAACAAAGGAATATAATAAAAATGCTAATAGAAAAACTTCTAATTATGGGATTCATAATGTGTCATATAATCTTAGAAATGCTGTTAAAAAAAAAACAAGAGAACAAGTTATTAGTCCAAAAATAATGTAAATGAAAAAAAAAACAAATTTTATAATCTAGAGGATGTTGAATAAAGAATATATTATGGTTGTGAAAATTTCTTCAACTTATCATTTATTATTCAATTATTAAATATATAAAATGTTTATTTAGTTTCAATGCAAAAATTCAATTCATATTTATTAACGAAACATATCCACAAGGATATGAAGTTCCTTGATCTTATTATGAAACTTAACAAATTATTTGTGAACTTAGACTCGATTAAACAAAACAAAATATTTGTGTAAATGATTCGATTCTTTTCGAGGTAATTATTTGATATCAACATTAAATATAACTTATTATATATAACTTATAATTTTTCTTGATATAAAGATCTGCATAACAAGTTGTCCAGAGAAAGTTGTGTTATTTTCCTTTGGCTTCAGGGTTTATAACAATTATATGTATAATCTAATATTGCTGAAGAAATGAGATGACATAAGTATAGGGATTTTGATGAAGATGAAAAAATGAGACATCTAGTTGATTTTATTACCTCGAAGAATTTTGACTCGAAATATCTAACTTTTTATGGTAGATTCATGCAATGTTGGACTTGACCAACCAAATGACGATTTTAATCCATTTAGAATACTTTAGTATTTTGATTATTTATTATATAACTTTATATGATTTGACATATTTAATTTGTACGATTTCACATGTGAAAAGTATAATATGTTTCTTTTGATATAGGTATAAAATTAAATAAAAAACATTGAAGGTAAATTATTGATACAACATCATTTATATGAAAAATTACATGTTGTCCACGGAGAAAATGTTACAATTTAGTCTCTTTGAATTCAAAGTAGCCATATATACGAAAGCATCACCTTTGAGAAAAAAAATTATATTATATATAATCTCCACGAAGAATAACAAAGGAATATAATAAAAATGCTAATAGACAAACTTCTTATTATAGGATTCATAATATGTCATATAATCTTGGAAATGCTGTTAAAAAAAAATAAGAAAACAAGTTATTTGTCCAAAAATAATGTAAATGAAAAAAAAAACAAATTTTATAATCTATTAGAGGATATTGAATAAAGAATATATTATGGTTGTAAAAATTTCTTCAACTTATAATTTATTATTCAATTATTAAATATATAAAATGTTTATTTAGTTTCAATGCAAAAATTCAATTCATATTTATTAACAAAACATATCCACAAGGAAATGAAGTTCCCAAAAATTCAATTCATACTTTATTAACAAAACATATCCACAAGGAAATGAAGTTCCTTGATCTTATTCTGAAACTTAATAAATTTTTTGTGAACTTAGACTTGATTAAACAAAACAAATGTTTGTGTAAGTGATTCGATTCTTTTCGAGGTAATTATTTGAAATCAACATTATATATAACTTATTATATATAACTTGTAATATTTCTTGATATAAAGATTTGCATAACAAGTTGTCCAAAGAAAGTTGTGTTATTTCCCTTTAGCTTCAAAGTTTTTAACAATTATATGTATAATGTAATATTGTTGAAGAAATGAGGTGACACAAGTATAGGGTTTTTGATGAAGATGAAAAAATGAGACATCTAGTTAATTTTATTGCCTCGAAGAATTTTGACTCGGAATATCTAACTTTTTGTGGTAGATTCATGTAATGTTGGACTTGACCTAACAAGTGGCGATTTTAATCCATTTAGGAAAATGAGGAATTCATGTAGTGTGTGACTAGTTGTTTTAAGTTGTTTCAACTTGTCATCTTGGATGTGCATGAAAGATCCTTACCTTATGATGTCAACATTTATTCTAGATCCTAAAGCTTTTTGAAATGTACAACCTTTGATTGATGAATTGAAAGAACAATGGAAGAACGGTGTAGAAACATATGATGTGTCAATGGAAGAAACATTTATATTAAATGATCTATTTTGTGGACAATTATATGCATCTATAGGGATGAAGTACTAAAAGAAATTTTGCTTGTCCTTAGTGTAATCAGGATACATAACCTTTAAGTTTTTAAGTAAATTTTAAGATAATTTTGACACTTATTGATTTGATTTTAGTAAGTGTTTGTTAAATCCACCCAAATTTAATTTATTACGGAGTTTTAAGCATTAGAAGAGAGACCAAGTGGAAAAATAGAGAAATTAGATAAAAATCATCGAATTTTGCGAAAACTATGACTGATTGACTGTGTAGTAAAATTAAGGCTGAGCCACAAAGAGCAAACCCCTTAGGAGAAGAAACCTTAAGATCTAAACTTGCAGTTGAGCCATGAAGACTCCTTTTCAAAGAAGTTATCTCAAGAGCAAAGCATCAGAGGATGAGCCTAAGCCTGAGCCATGAAAGCAAACCCACACATAGAAAGGAAACCTCTACACTTGAACCACATGTGCACTATTGAGTACAACCCTAGACAGTCTATAAAAATAGAGTTGAATCTTTGTTTTAGAGATACATTGGGGATAGACTTTTTAGAGAGATTTTTAGGAACACTTTCTCTATACTTCTTGAATAACTTTAGAGAACGTAAGAGACATGGCTATTCAAAGCACTGTAATGTTTCCATCTATCACGAGGAGCTAAATCTCTCTTGTGTTGTGGTCATGATGTAACTCTTTGGAACTCTCTTTAATTGTTATTATTATATTTATTAAAGTATCATTTTATTTAGATGTTTGTAGATTAGTTTATACTCGTTGTTGGATGAACAAATCACTCATCTTATTTCATCGACTTGGGATTGAGTGGGAATTGGTTCCAAATTGTGGTCAAACTAATTATCCTTATGTTTTTAGATGCTAGGAATATATCTAAGGCTATAGTTGGAATGGACCTAAAGTAACTCATTCAAGCAGTCACAGAGGAATTATACTGAAGTTTGATGATCTTAGGTTGTAGTTGGAATGGACCTAAAGTTACATTTAAGAGTACTCCCAAGACATGAATAGTTGCATCTCTATAAACAATATTGGATTGGTACAAGAGAAGGACAAGGTGGTGAAATCTAATCTCAACACATCTTCATCGTATTGAAACCAATGCTTTTAGTTAAATCCATGAGCAAATAGTATCCATTGGACAAATATATGTTCAATCAAAATTTGTTTCTCCGGAGTACCAAAAGAAACAAAATATGTTGTAATATAAGAGAATTTATTCTCTTTCTTTGTCGATTTTTAATTATCTTGGAGATTTCATAATTCTTACTCTAAAACTTTTTGTTTATACGATAGTAATCTTTTTCGTTTCTGTTTCATCTTCCAATTTGGTTCTCTCCGAAATGTGTTTAGACACAATAGTTGACTAGACATCTAGGGGTAAAACACTGTTTCAGTATGGGCCGCAAGAGCAATACCAAATCAAGGCAAGCTCTGAATACTTGATATGACCTCAAAATAACCTAATTCAATACAATAATAATAACATGTATTCTTTTTACCCAAGGCTTTGCTACTTCGGGTCTTTTAACTAAAATGCATGAATCCTTAAATTAGTGCCTGCTTTACAGTCGCATTTGTTAATGATACATGTAAGTATGATGATATTGGGTTTGGATTGATTTCAGTAATAAAAAAAAATTAGATTTTGAATTTCTATCAAAAAATTAAAAATTGGTGTCATTATAATTACTGATCAATAAAAATATCTATAAAAATTTAGGAGAAGGAAAAACTTTTATTTATTTTTATGTTAAAAAGTCATTTATACCTGTTATTTAAAAAAAAGGAATAAAAAATGGGATTGTATTAACAATCGAAAAATGATCAAAAGAAAGAAAAATCCCTATTTGACCCTATTTGGAATTTGATCTAGAATATGAATTTTTTTGAGTATTACTAAAGGATCTATGGAGAAAAATATACAAAGTTTCTTTCTAACTGACTCTTTTTTAAATACAAAAATATTAATATAAAATTTATAAACAAGATAAGATTCAATTATGAATTTAGGATACTTACATTATATATTAGGATATTTACATTATATATTTAATAGATTCTAAATAGAATTCTTTAAAATTATTTTATTTTGATGTTTAGATATTGAAATCACTTCTTTTTTTTTTTATACAAATCCATTTTGACGCACTTCTCACACAATACAAACATTATTTTTCAAATCTTTATGGATATAACACTTGTTGTACTACATCTACATAGTATACTTGTTGGAAAATTGATTGCCTCTAGGCATCAACAAGTTAAGAAAACTAGTGTTAGAATTAGTTTGATTATTGTATTGTACAAATATATATATATATATATATATATATATATATATATATATATATATATATATATATATATATATATATATATTCAAAGAAGAAGAAAAAATAGGTTATGTTCTTTGATCTTGTAATTGAAAGGACAACAAGGAAAAATAATAGCATGGCTAGGAAGCACAACCAACTCATGAAAAAACAGTGACAATAGTAAGAAGAAGTAGTTGACTCAAACTTAGATTTGCACTTTCTTACACCAGATCAAATGGCTGCAAAAAACTATCAAATAAGGCTGATAAGTGACTACACAAAACAGAAGGGATCATGTCACTTCTCTTGTATTGTGAAACTTGTTAAAGGCGTGGTGATGAAGCCAACGTTGTTCTCTTTATGAACTATGTGGAACTCTTGGAACTGATATTAATAATGAGGAAGCCATTTATCTTAAGTTATTCCCATTTTCACTCATTAGGAAGGATAAAACATGGTTTCAATCTCACCTTAACCAAGGCTAACCAATTGGGAAGATTTGGAGAAGAAGTTTTTATCTAGAGTTTTCCCTCCAACAAAATACATCAACGACAAATCTACAATTGCAACCTTCTCACAAGGAATTGATGAACCATTTTATGAAGCATGTAAGAGGTATAAATCTTAGCTAAGAAAATGTTACAATCATGGATTTGATGATATATCATAATTGAACATGTTTTACAATGGATTGAGACCTCAAACCAGAATGTTATTAAATGCTTCTGCAAGAGGAACTATAATTCTTAAAGATGCTAAGGAAGAAAACTATAGTCATTAAATCATTGGCAACCAATACCAAACTCAACATGATAGGAGTCAACCATCTAAAAAAGGAATTTTGGATTTGGGAACTTAAGATGCTATCTTTGCTTAAAATAAAATCATTTCACAACAAATGGAAGAGTTGAAAAAGTAGATGACAAAGTTGCAACTTGAGCCACTACCTTAGGGCTTAGCTCAACATGTGGCGAAATGCGATTTTTGTTCAGGTAATCATGAAAATGGTCACTACTCTATATCCAAAACTCAGAGAGAGAGAGAGAGAGAGAGGAGGAGGTGAACTATATGAATAACAACAAAATGTTAGAGAACTATTCCAACACTTGGAGATAATCAACAACCAAATTGGAGACAAGAAGTTGGAATTTTAAATAGACAATATGCACAACAACCTTACAAAGGACAAAAAAAAATCACCAACATGATAGTTTATAAAATTGAAGATGCCTTAGCTCAATTCATACATGTGTCAACTTCAAATTAGAATACCATAGAGGCATCCATGAGAAGCCTTGAGGTGCATATTGGCCAGATTGCAAAGCAACTAGCAAACTAGTAGGAGACTCAAATTTCAGCTAATACCAGAATTAATCAAAAGGAACAATGTAAGTCCATCATAACTAGACCAGGCACAATGATGGGTAAGGGGATTGGTGATAATTTAAGAGAACAACCCCCTTTTGGGGAATAAAATTTCCCTTTTGCGGAACCTCCCCTTTCGGGAGAGAAAGAGAAAGAAAAATAATTCTTATAGGAAGAAGGACACTTGACCTAAAAGTAGAGAAGGTAGATACACATTCTAAAGGTTGGAGGCATTCATATTTATTCTTTTTCTAGTGTTGAAAATGTAAAGGAGTAGCTAACTACCTTATTCATGGGATTGGATGTAATGTATTCTTAACTCTTTGTGAATTCCACTATTCAATATAATTCTTTTCCATCACTATTGTGTGCTATTCTTGGTTTAATTGCGCGATAATTATTAATTGCATATTTATGGGTATCTAATCATTGGACATAATATTAAAACCTAGACTAAAACTGACAAATAATTGATTGTGCATATAGACATAGAGTACATTAGTGTTTTTACTATTCAAGTTTAAACTTATCGCTAAAACATAAGGGCTTGTTACATAAAGTGTGAATGCTAGAGTAGGAATTAGAAGAATATTATTTGGTATTTTTGCTTTGAATTAGATCATGAAACCCAATCCTAGTGAAGTGTTTATCATATATTGTTGAACACCATATGTTTGATAAAAATACAAAAAAAAGTTTTATTTTTGCTTTTGTGAAATTTGTTGTCTAATTGAGTTGTGAATTACAAGAGTTGTCAAGTGTTGCAAAAGTCTCCTTGGAAATGATATGTGGACTTATCCACTTTATTACTTGTGCGATTTGGTACATTTGCCAATTTTATAATAGAGGATAACTATAAACTTGTAGCTCAACCATAATGGAAGTTGTAAGGAAGGAAGTGGTCAAATTGCTTGGGTAAGCCCCATGCAAGTGGTACCTAAGAAAGCTAGAATGATTGTGATTTGCACTGAAAATTATGAATTAATTCCCTCTAGAATTGTCACGAGTTGGAAAATGTGCATGGACTACAGAAAACTTAATCAAGCAATAAGAAATGATCATTTTTCACTTCCATTTTCGTGGATCAAATGTAGAGAGATTAACTGGTCAAGCATTTTATTGTTTCCTTGATTGATACTTTGGCTATAATCAAATAGTTCTAGATCCTCAAGATTAAGAGAAGACAACATTCACTTATCCTTTTTTATTTTGGCTTATAGGAAGATTCCTTTTGGACTATGTAATGCGCCAACAACCTTCCAAAGATGTATGCTAGCCATCTTTTCAAGCCTAATTCAAAAGAGCATTGAGGTATTTATGAATGATTTTTCTGTAATGTGCCTAGAAAACCTCAATACTTAAAGAGATGTGTGATGACTAATTGAGTGCTTAATTGGGAGAAATGACATTTCATGGTGAAGGAATGTATTGTATTAGGCCACAAAATTTATGAGAAGGGAATTGAAGTAGATCCAATAAAGGTGGAAGTATTTCCAAACTTCCTCAACCTACTAATGTGAAGAGGGTTAGAAGCTTTGTAGGTCACACTGTTGCAAAAATCACCTTTTATAACGACCTTTTGTACAGGTTATAATCCACCTGGTATAAAAGTGGCACAGTGAAGTGTAAATATTATAAGACTTTTTATACCGGTTCTAGTTATAACATGTATAGAAAGTGGGGCGGTGACATTTTTGTAATAAAATAAATTTTCTACCGGTTATAATTATAACTGATATAGAAAGTAGTTTCTTATTTTTTTTTTATTTGTAAACGCACAAACAAGGGGCTCTCAAAGTGTACTCTTTAAGGTTTTTCCTTTTCTATCATTCACCCATATGCGGGCCACCCAAACGAAGCACCCATTTCCATCGTTTGTCTTTCGTGCCAAGGTCGTCACCGCTATAACACCAATGGTCGAGACAGTCGTCAATGATATCGTTGGCACCGTTGGCGCAAACGTTGATGGGAATCACGATGCTAACCATGATAGCATATTTCTTCTTGGCGTTCTACTCCACGCCGTTGTTGTAGTCAATTCTGGCGTGTGCGGTCGGGCCACTATTGATTTTGGATAGAGTATTGACGATGAGGTCGTGGTGGAGATGCATTGGGTGGACATGAGGGAGGCAAAACCAACGTTCGTGGTTTTAGGGTATGTGGTTCTCTATGGTACCGATTTTATTATCATGCCATTATGTGGATACTTTTCATTATTATTCTATGTCCTAATCATTGTTTCCATGTTTTGTGCCTCATATACGACTAAGTGTATTAAGCGTGAAGATGGAGGGCGAACATAAATGATGCAGATAGGAACAAGATGAAGCAAAATGGAGAGAAGGATGAAACCTTTTTATACTGGTTGTGGGCTTAATCAATATAAAAAGTAGCACTTTTTGTACCAGTTTTAGAACTGGTATAAAAAGTGAATTTTTTTTATATCGTCTACATCTATACTTGTTTTGGAACCAGTATAAAAAGCCCCTTTTAACTAGTATAAAAAGGCTTTTGTGCACTAGTGTCATGCATTAATGTTTGTACAAGATTTCTTAAAGATTGCAAAGCCTTTGAGCAATTTACTAGTTGAGGATGTCAAATTCATGTTTCCAACTTGCTATTCTAAATGAAGATCTTAAGCTTCTTAAACAAAAAGAAAGGTTATAAGAAAGAATGAAACTAGGACTCCCTCTAGAAGCTCCAAGACTTCTACACTTGTCAACACTATGAGGAGGATAATAGATTAGTAGAAACATTCTATCCTACTAGCACAAGGAGCTTATGGAAAAGCTCCAAAGACTTGATCAAAATAACATGAAAAGTTGAGGAATATAGGCATGTCGCAACCGGGACCGCGACAGGACGACGAACCAAAAAAGAAAACGGGTTTAAAAAGAAGATTTGGAGTCGCCACCATAGTTATTCTGGAAAGCTATGGAAAACCATAACGAATAAGACAAGTCTGCGAAAAAAACCAGATTTTGGATCTGGGGGTCGGTTACGCGTAGGGAAGGTGTTAGCACCCTACAGCGCCCGCCCAAGGGCGGTACCTTTAATTAAAAATGCAAAGTTGATGTGGTTTTCAAAATATTAATATTCCCCGAAAATAATGAGACAAATAATACTAAAAAGAAACAAAAATATTTTTTTTTTATTTTTTGGGCCCGACAAGGATTAACCTTGGTCCTACGTATTCTCATAAAAAATGAGAAATCAGGGTTACGTAGTCCTTTAAAAATACTTAGTTTTAAAAAAGTTGGTCTTTTTTATATTTTTGACATTTGAATTATTTGAAAAAATGGTGTCACACGACGCGAACGGTCGGACAGACACCAAAAGAAAAGAAAATTATTTTTGGTATTTTTGAAAATGAGTGTCACGCGGTGCGAGCGACCGGACAGACACAATAAAGTGAAAGAGAATATTTTTTCATTTTTTGGATTTTTTACTTTTGTAATTTTTAATAATTTTCAAATATTTGGTTTCCTAGGAATAAAAAAATAATAATAATGATAAATAAATAACGAAAATAAATAAATAGTAATAATAAAAGTAAATAAACAAATAAACAAATAAATAAATAAAAGGAAATAATTTAATTAAGAAGGGTGAAAGTGGGAAACAAAATATGAGGGTGTATGAGTGATTAATGGGAGGTACATGAAGTAAATGAGGTGTGTTTATTAAAGGTGGTGGTGCGGCTAGTAAAATATAAAATAAATTCAAAATGAGAGTAGAAAGTGTGTGCAGGGGTGCGGAATTAGTAATTGTGGAGGTGCGCGAGGAAGTAAAAATGCAGCAAAAGCCCAGCAAGCGAAAAAACGAGGCGGGGGTGCGGGATTATCGGAAATGGAGGTGTACGAAGAAAATAAAAAAGGATAAACATGGAGGTGTATGAGATAAAGAACGGGAGTGCATGTGATAATGGAGGAGTGCGAAGAATAAAAAAAAAGGAGGTGCAGCGAGCAGAAGAAGTGGGCTGATCCACTTTGGTTGAAATAAGGAATGAGAACCCTACTTTTGACTCAAGCTTCCTTCTCTTCACTTCATCACCAACGGCACCCTTCTCTCGAGCCACCAACAACACGACTCCGGCCCTGTGCAGCTCAGCCAGTGCACCCTCAGGATGCCAAAAAAGGAAAGAGCTAGGCATGCAGGAAATTAAATGCTCCGCCACTTCTTTCTCTTTACTGTATATTTTTGTTTTTTTTGTTTTTTTTTTTGTTTTTTTTTTTTTTTTCT
>Ga0214544_1009442_pt1 | contig 15273 bp, 6 predicted proteins | sample CNSS3metaG_FD_160074 | JGI IMG/M metagenome (GOLD analysis project Ga0214544, IMG submission 160074) | Root nodule microbial communities from cowpea collected in UCLA plant growth center, Los Angeles, California, USA - CNSS3 | ecosystem: Host-associated > Plants > Roots > Nodule | place: USA...
AATTAAATTTGGTCACATCTTTGATAGGGACCAAATTGGTTAATGTTAACAAAAATTGGGACCTAATTGAACAAAAATAACAAATATAGGGACCAAATTAAATATAGAATATTGACTTTGACACGTGGCACACTACTGGGTTGACACGTGGACATTTAAAAAAAATAAGAAAAATAAAGTAAAAAGTTAAAAAAAACCACGAAGTGACACGTGGCACGCTCCTGGGTTGACACGTGCACATTTTAAAAAAATATTAAAAAAATTTATTTATTTTTTTTAAAATTAAAAAAATTAAAAATAAAAATAAAAATAATTCAAAAAAACCACAAAGTGACACGTGACAGTCATTGTTCATGGCCGTTAATGATTTAAACGGTGTTAGCAAAAAATGACCCAATTGAACAAAATTGACGAAAATTGGGACTTATTTGAACACAAAACCAAAATTAGGACTTATTTGAAAAAAACTTGACAAAAATTGGGACCAAAAAAGTATTTTAACCTAAAAATAAATAGATATAATTTTCTTAATCCAACTGTGTTAAATTTTTTTGACCTGTCAAACATACAACCTAATTTTTGAGTTGTTTATATCGGCCAACACATTAACAAACCCACAAAAATTAATTAGTCATTGGGTTAAAAAAATTATATTTATTAATTTTAAAATTTTAAAATCAAAATATATTACAATTTAAGACATTTAAAATTCATATTCAAATTTAAGAACTAGAAATATATTTAATCCAAAATTATATTATAACTAAGATAAAACTCATTTTATCAGATGAAAAATATTTCATATATTATATTTATTAATATATATTAGATAACTTTCACGAGAGAATAACTTGAAGTAATGAAAAAATGTATTTAACTATAAAAAACTTAAGAATCCCAATAGAAAGTTATGAAAGACGGGTAAGAAATGACATGTATAAAGAGGTAAGGGTAGTTAGGAAGGTACTTGAATGAATCCAACATGTCTTCCCAACTTAGACTTTGTTCTCACATGCAATCTGACATCATCTTTCAATTCTCCACCTTCAACCAAAACCAAAAAGCTTCCACCTTCCAACAACTTCTCTCATCTTTCACTTTTTCATCATCTCTAACGTATTCTCCATTGCTCACACACCAACACTTTTTATGCGTCTCTCCTTATTATTACCGAAACTCCATCGATCATGTCTTCAGACTCAACAACACAACATCATCAACTTCCTCAACATTCAAGCCCTTCCAAACAAGGATCAGAAGCAATGATCTTAAGGGTTGTTGCAGCACAAGAGGGAAGTGTTGAAGAGTTGGAACAGTGCAAAACTCCAACTTCATCGAGCAACAAGATTCCCATGATTGAAACATGTCCACCTGCACCAAGAAAGAGAAGAAGACAACAAATGCAACACTTTTCTTCAAACATCAAAAGATCATCATCAAATGGGTTCAACTATGCAGTGAGGCATGATCAAGAGGTAGAGTCTTTCTTCGATTCCACGTTTGAGCTTGCTAGAGTTCACAAGAGATGCAGAAGTGTATGAAACTCAACTTAACTCTTAGTCAATAATTGTGAGTGAATTTATATCCTCACATCAGTTATATATGACTTTTATTGGAGTTTTAGCATTTCTCTATATTTGCATTTCAATGGATAACATCACCATGATGAAGTATTCGATCATATCACATTGGATTCTCCATCTTCCATGTCCAAAGTGATAGGTATTTCAGAGGGGATTTTACTTAGAAGCTATAATACCAATGAGACTTGAATCCAACCACATAAGATATTGACATAATTTTCAATCCAAAATCTTAAGACAATGAGTTTATGAATCTTTATTTTTATATAGTGCTATACTTTTTCATCTGTGACCAATGTAGAACTTAGACTCACACTTGAACTCAATCACATAAAACATTGACAACACTCTCAACTCAAAACCTAAAACAATAAATTTATAGATCTTTATACTTATATAATGTTCTACTTTCTCATTTTTAACTAATATAAGACTTAGATTCACACTTAAATTTCTAACACAAATTTCATGTGATTACCGTATGCAAACTTTGTGTTTATTTGGTTTTTTTAATAGATATTACAGAAACGAGGGTTTAAAATATTATAATATTGATATATATATATATATATATATATATATAGGAAGTATACAATGACGTATCATGTGACATAAAAGAATTCTCTTACACGTTCCCACAAACAATGTGTTGTTGTGGGGAAGTATGGGAAGCAGTAACTGCATTATCTGATACTTTCAAAGTTACAGTATAGTCTCTGCTTCGTACAGATAATATAAGAGAGAATCCTACTCAAACAAGAAACTATTATGTCATCGTCATCACGATTAATTCACAACAAAACAGACCGAGTTTTATTATTTCGTTTCGTAAAACTAAAAATCACGGTTATATATTATATACTATTGTTAAGAAACGGACTTCTAACACACTTTCACGATGTGCACCGATTTCAATATAAAAACTTTAAATTTATCTTAATTCTATAAAACGGACGTGAAAGATGGGTGTTTACACCCACCTTAATAAAATATATTATTAATAATTAATTTTAATGGTAAGAAATGGATAGACATTAGAATATCAATTTTGATGTCTAATTTATAAATTAAAAAATTATTGTTTATTAAAATAGTTATTATTATAAATAAAAAATTATAATTAATTTTTAAAATTTAACTTTCAAAAGAAATTGATTAATAAATATTAATTATCAAGATTTTTGTTATTAAAGAAATTGGTTTCTAAATTAGTCTCTAATTAATTAGTGATCAATTTAGCGATCAATCATAATTTTCTATTCGTAACAGTGACTATTTTAGTAACTAAGAATTTTTTATTTTATAAATTAATATCTAAATTGGTCATTATAGTAACTAACAACTTTTGATCACTAAAATTGGTTATTAATGAAATATTTTCTTGTAGTAACCTAATTATATATTAAAAAATTATATATTAAAAAGTTACATTTATCTCTAATGAATATAAAACTTCGGACGTGTAAACAAAATTATACTTTCATAAACACGTGAGATTTGAGACTATTTAATTAGAGTCCTGACTTATTCATAAGATAAATTTTGAATGTTCATGGTTTTTTCTTCAAGTATGGTAAATAACTATAACTAGAAGCATTTGAAGAAATAAGAGGTAGTTTACGATATGATTTATTTTAGAAACATGGTAAATAAAAATGGAATTAATGAAAAGAATAGTGTATGAGATATTGGGTTTGGGTTTGGGTTGTGTTGAATGCATTGTTAAATTTTTATTAGATTGGATAGAAAAAAAAAAAAGGAAACAAAGGAATTGTAGAAGATAGAGAGGGAGACAGAGAAACCTGCTACATAATTGATTAACTTTATTTGCCCAAAAGCCATGGATGGGGACCAAGACACGTCCACGAGCATCACGAGAACAAAAATTGTACTTCCTTACTTTATAACCATACATTTCTGTCCTTCATAACCAACCTTTATAATTCAACACTACGCCAATTCTTTTAAAAACACCATCATTTCTTCACATACCTTTATAGAGTATTATGAATGTTTAATGTGTTGGATATTGGGAAAACATATTTTAGATTGTATAATCTGAAATATATTATATTTTTTATTTTTGAATTATGTATTTAAATCGTATTTATTGATTTTTAAATTATTTAATTAAAAAATAATTTAATTTATGTATGTCATTAATTTTCAAATTATGTAATCAAAAATGATTTTTATATTATATAACCTAAAATATATTTTGAAATATAAAAATATATTTTAAATAATTTAAAATACATTTTCATGTTACAAATACAATTCAAAATATATTTTGAGATCATCTAATCTGGATATTTTCTATTCCATAGATAATTTGGATTTTCTTACACCAAGGAGGTGTGAGAATAAAATATGGAGGTGGTAAAAGAAATATCCCAACTCTACCCTTCTGGCCTTTTTAAGTGGCCTGCTCTTGTGTTCAAAGCCTTTTTTTATTGACCAATAAGTTAAGTTTGATGTGTTAATTGGAGACAAAACAGAGGATAGGCTTGATCTACACAACTACTGAAATGACTAGAACCAAAAGGCACGTGAAAAACTCTAACCTAAATTTTATATCTTTTATATTAAATTACTAATATATATTATCATATCACTAAAATAAAGTTATCAACATAAGTTTTCAATAGAGAATTATAGGTTGTGATAACAGAGACTTACTTTCAAATCATCTCAGTATGACTCCATTTGATTTTGATTTTTCTTTTTATGTTTTGAACACCTTTACTTTCATTATTTTTGCTGCTGATAATACAGAAAAATAAATTACATAACTGCTGCATTTTTGTCATTCACATGTTTGAGTTCTTATTTGGTATTTTTGGTATGCTCTAATTCTTTTTACATGTTAGTGATAATAAATTTACAGTCTTGGGCATGAATAAAATTATTATTCAAGAAAACATATATATAGCCTTATCCATTCCACCGAATGCATGAAAAACTAAGGATTTAAGACAAATCGTGCTTATTGTCTTATTCTTTTCTTAAACCCCACCCAGTGGTGCATTTCTTGAATCAATTCTTGAAAAAATGGACACATAACAATTGTTGTAAAATCTGACATATACCATTTTTTCTTCTTAATACTACAAAAACATGTCATAGGTAGTATAGTACCATAAATTTGAAGGGACAGGAATCACAGTGGGACACACATCCTCCGAACACTCCTGAACTCGTTAATTACATTTAACCACACGTATTCACTTTGGTTCCTATGCATATGACACATGGTGTCCACGTGTCAAGCTCCAGAACCCCCTTGAGGTTTCGCTAGTTCTTCTATAAGCATATTCATCCATCAGTAACTTATACTCTTCTCGTTTCTAGAAAAGCTTGAAGTATAGTTAATGGCTCCAAAACGTGGTGAGAAGTTGGTGGTGAAATCCACCAAGAAAGTTGTGGAATCGAGCGTGCAAGTAACGGTTGTAAGCAGCAGCAGCAGCAGAAGACAAACACGGGGAAGCAAAGAAACAGAAGAAGCAGAAGGTGGAGAAGAGCATGTGATGGTTATTCCCGTTGAAGAAGTGAATCCTCAAGTTCAAAAGGATTCACCTACCTCTGCCATTACTGATGAAAAAAAAGGTGAGAAAAAAAACAGCACTGGTGAAGGTGAAGATGGTGGAGTGCAGAATGAAGAGAAAGAGAAGGCAAGAACAGGAAAAGGGTGGAATGGGAAAGAGAGAAAAAGGGGGAAAAAGAAGGGAAGAAAAAGTGCAGAAGGGTATCAGAGGTATGTGTATAGGGTGTTGAAGCAGGTGCACCCTGAAATGGGAATATCTTCGAAATGCATGATTGTTCTGAACAATTTGATGAATGACATGTTTGAGAGATTGGCTGGTGAAGCTGCTAAGTTGAAGGATTACACTGGACACATGACATTGTCTTCGAGGGAGATTCAAGGAGCAGTGAAGCTGGTTTTGCCAGGAGAGCTTGGGAAGCATGCCATTGCAGAAGGTGTGAAAGCTGTGAATAAATTCACCTCCTATGATACTGATGAATAGTGTAGTAGACAATAGTTCTATGTTTGATGTGTAAAAATTTGTACTTGATTAGGTAGAAGGTGACTAGGTTAAGGTTTTTGTTGTTTTAGGTGTGTATTGTTGTGGTGTTAAGTAGAGATGTGTTTAGTATTTTGCAATTTGGAGAGTCGTGTATGGTTGGTTGGTTGGTTCTTCTGATAGGGTGAGAAATGTAGATCACTCACTGTTTTAGTGAGCTTGTTTATCTGTAATACAATTAGTAGCTATTTCCAGTTTCATTGATTTCTTTTCTCTTTTTTCTGGGGGTCGAGGGAAGTTTGGTTTCATAATAATTTCACGATGTTCTACTCGGTGGAGGATATTATTGTATTTTAACGCCTTTTATATAGGTTACTATTTAAGAAAGAGAAGGAAGAAATGGTTAACGGAAACACTTGCAATGAAACAAGAGAAAATAGTAAAGTACATATGTTTTTGTCCCATGTTGTTTCTGAGGAACAGGGTGGGAACGTTATACACAAACCTGCTGATATATAAAAAAAACTAAGTTATACACAAACCTATTGGTTGGTTGCTCAGTTAATTTAATTTGTCCTTTTTGTTTCAAAAAGGGTGGAAGATAAATAGTGATTGTACTTTATTATACCTTTCTAGTCCTTTTCTTGGAAGAATATATAATGTAGCTGATAAATGGCATTTAAAACTCATGTAATATAATTACTGACTAAGAAATAAACCTTGAGAGAAACTACTCTATAGTTTTGTTTTTATCAACATACTTGACAAATCTAATCTCATCCTACTTTGGACTTTAACTTAATTAATCATAATCACTTCTAAGAATAGACTTGAGTTCATAATGAAATAATTGATTCCATGAAAACGCAAAAAGGTTACAAGTTGAGTTGATGAGAAACCAAAAAAAGGGTGATATCTTTTATTGGATTGTATCGGAAGTTTTTCACTTACAAATCTGATCTTATAAGTCGAAACTATTTTATAAGTCGATTTTGTAAGATTGAGTTAGTTTTAAAGTCTATTTTTAATATATAAAGTCGATTTTGTAGAATTGAGTTAGATTTAAAATCCGGTTGAAATCGATTTTGTAAGATTGAGTTAGATTTAAAGTCCACTTCTAATATATAAAGTCGATTTTATAGAGTTGAGTTAGATTTAAAATTCAGTTGAGTTAAATTTAAAGTCCATTATATAAGAGCGTCAAACTAAAGGACCATAAACATTTATATTTATAATTTAATAATCATATATATATAGTAAATTTTAATATATTTATATATGTGTTTAATATTAAATTATTAATTTCCTACTTTAATATAATATAAGAATCAATTAAAGTTTATGCTTCAAGATTTAAACATATCGCATCACATATTACCGGATTTGATTTTCATGTTCGAATGAATGATATCTTTATTGCGGTAGTGTATTGAAATTTTCATATCAGTCCAATTTATTTAAGATTTATTTCATAAAACATATATTTTCTTAAGTCCATTTTTAATCTATAAAATTATGTGAAATTAGAGTAGGTATGTGAATTGAAAAAGTAAGAAAAATGAGAATCTATCAATTTAAAAAAAATATAAATATTCACTTTTCTTTTTCTTTGCTAAGATAAAATCTATTAAATAAAATCTACCGAACTAAAACCCACAAAACTAAAACCTACTGAATTACTTTTTTTTTAATAATCTCGTCAATCATGTAACTTTTCTATCTAAAATTTTGTTGTTTCAAGTTCGTGAATTAGTCCACAAAGCTTGGAGTTTAACAAACTAGCTTGAAAATTGATTACAATTATGCAAATTAAAAAAAAAAGAAAAAAAGGAAGGGTATATTATATGTGAGATCCGTAATATTCTTAATGAACTTGTATGCATACTTAGATTTATACATCCACTCCAATTCTCAAATGTACTTGACAAAATTTGCGTACAAAGCATCTCAAATTTAATCAAGATTGACCAATGTGTCCAATATAAAGTGATGTCCAACAAGTTGACGATAACATTAAAAGATTTTCACACAGTAAATTTGATATTATTTCGATCAAAAAATTGCTTATAACATGCTATAAATTCAAATATTCTGATGTTATGAATTGTTGATTGATATATTTGCACTTATTCATCGTATATTTGTTAAAAACACAGCTAGGATATCAATTAAAAATAAGAAATGAACACACGAAAGCTTTCAAGTGATAATAAAAAGTTAAAAAAAAAAAAATCTCTAATACGCCTTGTGCATCCAGTAGCTTGAATGGAAACATTTAATTTATGTTCTTTTTTTATAAACATTAATTTATGTTCTTATTCTTTACAAAAGTTAGCAAGATAGTGTTTAATTGTTTATCCTCACATTAGTTGTAATCAAATTTGATTACATATTGAAGGTTATAGTAATTTAACCTTAAAGAATAGTTAAATTTTTCAATCCAAGTTAGAAATTATGGATTGTAAAAAATGTTGTAGATAACACTTAGGTCTAATGAATTTTTTTACTAAAAAAATCTTATAAAATTAAATAAGAACGGGATAAACTCAAGCAGAATTGTATTAATTTGAATCAATTCGAGTTTAGTGAACATATAATCTTTTTTAATCTTTTGAAGATATGTTTTATATTTTCATTTATACACAATCACATTATTAACTCCTAACAACCTATTTATTTTTCATACTCCCCTGTCACTGTAAAAATTCAAAATATATATTATAATTCTAGTGACTGGTTTCGGGCTTAATAACACCGATTAAACACTTTGGTCACTATAAATTTATTGGATGCATTTCGGTTGTATTCTATAGTTTCTACCTGCACCCCATAACTTTTAAAATGACAATTTTACTCCTTGCACAACAAAACATCATTATCCTTTTGAAAAGAATCTCCATAACAGAATGTCCAAAATAATAATATTTTCAGAACAATCAAAACAAATAAAATACATTTTAGATCCAGCTTTTCAGATCAAGTTTTTCAAAACAAATACAATACCATCAAAATAAGCTCTCTCAAACAAATTTTTCAAAACAAGTTTCCAGAACACATAAAATGTGCACTAGGATGATATTTCTATAACAGAATTTTTAAAACAAAGTTTCTAGAACATGAATAATTGCTTTCAAACGAGCTTTCTGGATCGAGTTTTTTTCTAAAACAAGCTCCTTCCCTTCTTCTTCCACTCAAAAAGTGGAGTACAAGTACAACCACGATGATACAACAATAATGAAGATAGCAACAACAGCCATAACGTAGTTCCATAAAAGGATATTTTAGTCCCTTAAGTTAGTATGGGAATGTAAGAAGAGAAAGCTTTCTAGATCTTGTCTTTATCTAGATCTTGTGTTAAAGGATATTTTAGTCCTTTTATTTGTTTTCTATATACTATTGAGATATAAGAAAAGTTTTTTATAAGATCTTCGTAGGGTAAGGTGTCAATAGGGTAAAAGAAATTTAGGATTATATATGTTTTCGATATTTTAAAAAAATCATGTTTTCTATTTAATAATATGTTAATGTGGTAGTGATAGTAATTTGTCATTTTTAGAATTAACACTTCTAACATGCAACTAGTAAGATTATTGTAACATAATAATGTGTGAGAAGGTAAATACATTAATTTAAAAGTAACATTAACATTTAACTAAGTAGGCATGCTAATGTGTGAGAAGGTAACTCCATTAATTCAAAAGTAACTAACATTTAACTAATAAGATAGTTGTAGGAATACTAATGTGTGAGAAGCTAACTCCAATAATTCAAAAGTGACAGAACTATGGACAAACTAAATTAGTATCTTAAAAAATGTAAAAGTATTGCATGCATAATATAATTGAAAATAAAATTTTGTTCATCCCAGATAGCACAATTTATATCTGCATCTCTTTGTAATGGAAAGATCTAAGGAGAAATCTTCATCTCCTACTTTGCCTACTTTGCTAACTCAATCTGATATACTGTATACTACATAACCTTACATGTGTGTACAATAACATCTAAGTACTGAGTACAGAAACAGAGGAGTACCTCCATAGATAATTCTCACTGAAGCAGCTTTTCCAGTACTTTTTTATAGACAGATCATGTTTATAAACATTTCAGTATGGTTCCCAAAAACTTATGGCTAAAACAGAATAGAGCAAACCGTCGGTGGTGGAACAAAGAATATTGCATCTCTTGTCCTATAGTTACGTCACTCTGCTCACATTGATATTCCACAACTTATATACTCTACTCCAAAATAAATAAAAAAATAAAAATTCAAACTCACTCACACTCCCAAAATTGATAGCTGTAGGAACAACAATGGCAAATTAATAATATTTAAGTTAATGATATTGGATTTAGAAGGATCAATGCAACATTCCCGTATACTCCAGAGTCACGGATTAAATGCTGTGGCTCCCATTCTCAGTCCCTGTCATATCACTCACTCTCCAATTTATTTATTTCACCAAAATATATCTATTATTAATTTACTATCCACTGTTTATTATTGCTAAAATTCTAAAATATAAAAGCTCTTAACACAACACTGCACTGCACTATGCAACACCTTTTGTTATTCTCACAAGCAAGAAGCACATTGGACAGTGTTTGGTTGCTGAGAAATTTAAATCAAATAATGGAATTCTCTTACCGCAGATTGCTGATGCAGAACGAGGACGTTCCAATCTCCACGTCCATGCCTCCTCTTCCTCACGCCAAACACGCCACAAACGCTTCCTCGCCGCAAGTGTCCATAGGAAGTCCTCTGGAAGTGTCCATTCGTCCGGTGTTCACTTCGAGCGTTGCCTACGTGTTCCTCATCCTCTTCACCACCTTCTTCTTCATCGGATTCGTGTTTCTCTACTTCCAACAGCACCACTCGTCGTCGGAGCCCGAGTCCGGCGCCATCCGGCGGCGATCACAGTCGGAGTCCGTGGTGGCGGAGAAGTCTCTGGCGGTGGTGGCGGATGCGGCGAGGCAGGGGGATTGCGCGATATGTCTGGAGGAGGTCGGAGAGGGAGAGGCGGTGAAGATGATTGCGTACTGCAAGCACGTGTTCCACGCGGATTGCATTGACCGGTGGCTGGAGAAGCACGTGACGTGCCCCGTGTGCCGGTGCTGCTGCGAGAAGTGTGGAGAGGTGGAGTCGGTGACGGTTAGAGGAGACGAAGGAGAAGATGCAGAAGCGTTTCCGTAACAAACTTGGATTAGGCGTGTTGCGTGTGTTAGAGGGCATTGGGTTATTCATATTAACTATGCTTCAACTACTTTCCCTTTCTCTCGTCCTCATCATTCCCACTCTTTTCTTCTACTGTTCAATAACTCAATAACGTTTCCTTCTTCTTTTTTTTTTCAATTTTTTTTTTGAACTTTGTTTTTTTTTTGTTTCAATGTGGTTGGTAGGATAAATAATTTTATGAATTAAATGGACAATTAATTCAATTTTTTTAAATAAATAAAACGTATTTAATATTATTAAGTAATTTCTTTTTATGTGTTAAATTAATTAATCTTATAAAAAGAGATTAAACAGGTAGTTTTTTATGAATTACACGGATACAATTTATGTTTTGACACATCAATTCAATATGCTTCTAACTTCTTAAAGTGACCAAAAGATTTGTTTCACTCTATATTGATAAATAACATGTTTTAGTAATTGTTTATATATATATATATATATATATATATATATATATATATATATATATATATATATATATATATTGCATTAGTTTAATTAATACCTTTTAAAGATCTAATGTTAACTCTTGTATACGGTAAGATGTTTCTATATATTTTTATACATGGTAAAGTTTTGTTATTTTTATCCATTTTTTTACAGGTAGAGTTTTCTGATTTTATAATCCATTTGTAGGTAAGATATTGATATTAGTTTATGTAGTTTATTGTTATTTAATACAATATTACTCTAGTATACGTACGGTAATTTAAGGTATTCGATACATGATAAGTTTATTTTGTACATTAATTAGAATGTGTGTTTTAATTGTGTTATTTAGTATATACTTTTATTATTATATTTGAGCCATTATATGAATTAATTTAATCAAAATATGATGTTTGTATAAATAATTTTTTTATTTTAAACTTGATTAAAAAAATATAAGATTATAATAATAGAGTAGACAGTGTGAAAATATGTAATAATTAAAGCTAAAAATTACAAACGTTTAAAATTAATGTAAAACTTATATGATAAATACTTACATAAGCTTTCATTAATAAAATTAAATTAAAATTTAATACAAACTATATCGTATAACATGTACAACCAGTTTTGTATTCACCCAATACTTCTACAGATAAATTTCTCAAGTATTATAGTTGAGCAAGTTAATTTTAACAATTTTCACTTATCAAATATCTACTATTATTTTAGGTCTTTTGTTACCGTTAGTTATGTTCTAGCTAGTTTCTGAATTAGTAGTTTCTGACCTAGTGTGTGTGTGTCATATTATTTAAAAATAATAATTAATATAAAATGAAAGATAATATTTGTTTCTGACTTAATATTACTTTGTTATTTTGTTGGAATTTAATGTAAAACGCCACTATAAGCATAAACAAATTGCGCTATCCATAATCTTTTTTAAGATAGTAATAGTAAAAGCCAATTTTTTTGTTATACATGATAATTTGTGATTGAATCACGTTATATAATATAAATACACTTAGAATTTCATTTAGAATCCGAAATATAAATATAAAATAAAAAGAAAATCTACACTAACTAAAAATCTCAATTAGTAACATTAGAGTTTAGAATTTAGGGTTTAGGATTTATAAAATATTTAATATCACTAATTTCATTTTAAGATAAACATTTTACAAACTATCCTTTGAGTTTTTTATATAAAAAAAAGAATCATAAAAAATAAAATATCAATTAAATAAAAAATAGTTTATATATTATGTCGTTAAATAAAAAATAAAGTGAAATGGTTTAAAATGTGTTATTTTTAAAATTAACACTCAAATACTTTTTTATATTCGAGATGAGAAAGAGTAATACATTTTTTCTATTATGTTTTACAATCTGTTTATTATAAGAGTATGAAACATATGTTTGAAATTTTTTTTTTTTTTTAGAAATATGGTTATTAAAAAAGATTTTGAAATTTAGAAAGGGTAACTTAGAAAAGGTCGTGATGAATTAAAAGTTAGATAAGCCTGAAATGGACGTGGGTCCTATATATGCGGTGGTCTCAATAATCCGGCATAGTAGTAGTACAGAGCATAATAATAGGCGTGGGTCCTATTAACGTTGGTCTTCGATTCATGATGTTCTCAACTTTCACCCAGGCTCATAATTTTTAAGGTTCTTTTTTTCTGTTATTCTCAAATTAAATATTTTTATTTTTATCTTATTTTCATTCATCTTATCTAGTTTTTTTTTTTTCTACCTAACCAACTTTAACTTGTATTTGAAATGAATGTCTTATAACTTTTTTGAAATTTAAATATATTACAACTGAATTGTTTTTATTTCAAATGTTTTAGATTTCAAAAATATTAGTCCATGATGTTTCTTAATTTTCTTAAATATTTGGTCAAGGATATAGACTTTGTTAAAAAAAATTATATTATATTATATATATATATATATATATATATTATGATTTTTTTATTTAAAAAAATTTAAATTATATATAATATATATTAGAAATTAATAAAAAGTAAATTACATATCTTTTTATTTCTTTTATAAAGTATAACATTTAATACTAACTAATAATAAAACATATAATCAGAATAAAATTATTTATTAAAATATTTTTATTTACTTTTCTATTGTATTTTTTAGTTTTATATCAATTTTACTATGCTCTTTTAAATAAAAAATTAGACACAAAATTATTACTTTCTCTCACATTTTTATTTGTTCCTTTCCATTCATAAAATGGGTAAATCACTCATCCCACTTGATAATAAAATATTTGTTTAATAGTTAACAATATCTTTTAACCTTTTATACATATTTTTTGTGATATTGAAGAACAAATAATGTAAATAATGTACTAGGTGTTTTCTCATAACTGATTTTTAATTATGACTTAATATAAATTTTTCTTTTAATAACTCTCAATTTTTTAGTAGATTATGATAAATTATTTTTTATTCTTAAACTTAAAAGAAATAAATATATTAATGAGAAATAAAAGAATAGACTCGATCTTTTAAAATGATAAAAGAAAAGTTATTCACAAAGCAATTATATGTGATTTCTTTTAAAATTACAATTATACTAAATTATGTATTATTTTTTAATTTATTAGTAAACTAAATAATGTATTAGTTTTTGTCATATTAGTAACAATAACTAAATATATAAATTTTGAATTTAATAATTTGACTCTTAATTGTTGGTCGAGATCCATCACGGAATAACATCCATTAAAAAATAATTTTACCAGGATTAATCTAGAATATCCCAACTAATATTAATCAAAAACATAAATCTGTTTTGCATGGATGGATAAATAATTTAGTGATGTAAATTAAAAAATAACATATCAAACTAAAAAACTCACACTTAAATTAAGTGCAAAATGTCTTTACTAATGTGGATGAAATTTTTTGACTTACATTGATTAAAAAAAAAAAAAAGTCCTCAAACCATAGTTCAGAGGACTTTTATTAGGGTTGATTGAAAATGAACCTAACCTACATTTTTTACTGGCATTAAAGTAAACAACAAACCCGACTTACATCAACTGAGAATAACATCAGGTAACATCAACACAAATGATATTATATTTGACACCACCAAAAATATTTTGTTTGTGATACCTAAGACAAAACTTACTAACACCAACAGAAGAAAATATTAAAAACTACAATTCTTCAACAAAAAAATAATTGCAACAATGACAATAAAAATAATAATCATGATAAACTTCAATCAGAAACAAAGTTTTACTAACCTTACTTAAAATATATAATGTCGAGTTGATGACCTTCATCGAGTCAAGTGTGTTTTAATTTAATTTGAGTTAATAATAGAATATTAAAAATTGAGATTAAGAGAGGATAACATATGAAATTATAATCTTCTACCTACAATTTAAAATTATGTTATTTTAAATAATTGAATCACTTTTTATAAATTTTGAACTTTTTAAAAAAAATTTATATCTAAATAACATATATGGTCATAATTCAAATTCTTCATAAAAATCACACACACACACACACATATATATATATATATATATATATATATATATATATATTATGGGTCAATTTTTTTATTGTCCATCTTTTCATTCCGTAAAGGAGCCGAATGAAACAAAAGTTTCACGTTCAGTTTTGAATTAGAGACGTTAAATCAAAATGATGAATCAACGTCGACTATAACCCTTAGCCTTCCAAGCTAACGATGTGGCTTCGATTCCCGCTACCCGCTTCTATTTTATTCTATTTAAATCTATCTTTTTTCTTCGAGAATAAATCTAGAATTTTTAAAGAATTTGTCAATTCTTCATTTTCATTTCTTAATTTAGTTTTAGTTATATATATTCAATTATATTCAATTAATTTTTCTTTTTTTTTTCTTTTATTCTAAATATTTTATTTATTTTATTTTTATAATTTCTAGAATTCTTTATATTTGTTTGATTCTTTAATCTTTTTAATAAATAAATAAA
>Ga0214544_1009443_pt1 | contig 15272 bp, 6 predicted proteins | sample CNSS3metaG_FD_160074 | JGI IMG/M metagenome (GOLD analysis project Ga0214544, IMG submission 160074) | Root nodule microbial communities from cowpea collected in UCLA plant growth center, Los Angeles, California, USA - CNSS3 | ecosystem: Host-associated > Plants > Roots > Nodule | place: USA...
AAGAATAATTGTCTATATATATATATATATATATATATATATATATATATATATATATATATATATATATATATATTTTAAATTCTTCCTAGTTAGATGAAAGTTTATGTTTTGAAAATTTTATACGAGGAGTACTGCAAACATATTATAGTATTACAATTATACACAATTAACTGCTTACTGCAAACATATTATAGTATTACAATTATACACAATTAACTGCTTTTTTATATGTTTAGTAAAAGGTTTAATATAATGTTAATGTTGTACATAAATTTTATAAACTAAATAATATTTTTAGTTGATCATATAAATACGTTAACAAGTTAAATTAAAAAGATAATAAATATTTTATTATTTAATTTATCATTTCAAATATTATGCTAATTGTATCAATAAAAATATGTCATATTTTAACAAATAAACAACAATACAAAATATTTAATGAATATTGTAGTTTAGTCAAGATGTCGGAATCAAATTATAATAAAAATTTTAGGTCTAAGTTGTTTTGGATAAGATTGAGTTAAGTCAGTCTGGACTCATAGTCAAGCTGAGTCGGTACGAATTAGATGTCTAGGTCCTTAGATCTGTTTTGTCTTACTCTTTCGTAGTTGAGTCTAATCTTCAACAAAATTATTTTAGTGATATAAGTTATGTTTAAAGCATTAGTCTGCATCTGTTTTTTTATTTATGATGCATCAATGTGATCTCATCTAATCTAACATCTTATAGTGGAGGTAAAACATTAATCGTGTCAACTCTCATCTTATACCATTTTCTACATTTACTAACATATATTTTACACTAGATAACTTAAATTAGACCACTACAAAAAATTGAAGTAATTACGACGGTTTTAATATGACGGTTCTAGAAAACTGCCATAATTTGCTTTATAATACGACAGTTTTAAAACCGCCATATTTTATATGTAAATTATGGCATTTTAAAACGTTTTATACTATTTCCTCATTCACGCCCATCTTTTCCTTCCTCTCATCTTTCCCTCTCAGTTTTATTAATTTTTTTGTCATTTATTTTTTTATTAAAATAAAACTTATAACCCCTAAAAGAAAAAGAAAATAATTATCATCACAAGAACCCTTAAGTTGATTGACCTATCCACTTTTCAAGGAATACATATAATGGTATTAGAGTTAAGGATTCAACTCAAAAGTGAGTTTTCACTATCTTCTAAACTAATTTTCATATTTGGTGTGATTCTTAGTTTATCTTTGCTTATTATAAAGGCGAAATCAATAATATAGCAACAATTTAAGATATGTTCTTGTAAAAAAAGGAAACATTTACTAGAAGAGGTGGAAGTAGTTCAATATTCAAGTCTTAACAATGACGAAGGAGCATCAAATATCAGATATTTCCATTGCAAGAATAAAGGTCACATAAGAGGGTTTTGTCTTGAGAGAAAAAAGAAAGCTAACAATCTTGATATATATGACTATTTGTAGTCAAGTGTCTAGTATTGATAGATTGTGAATGTCTCGTGCAACAACGTTGGTGGGAGAAGATTATGAATCATCAAAGATTATTATGACTTCAGTTAGTATTGATTATGTTGAGTGGATAATGGATTATGGTTTCTCATTACCTATGAAACTTAATTGCTAATTGTAACATCTTGTCTAGATGTTACTTGGTACAATTTAAATTCAATTAAAATCATTTCGTACACATCTGATACCATCCTATTAACATAGGAAAAATTTAAAACTTTCCATTCACAATACCCGTTAATTTCTTTCAAATAAAATTTTGTACAAAAATATTTATAAATTAACCTCAATGGTTAATATAATTAAACTTAAGTCGTACAAAATTTCCAAAACTCAACATAAAACAATTTCCAAAATCTTTTACAAAAGTTATCCAAATAAAATCCCAAAGCTTTTCCCAATGCATCTCTCCTTGTCTAATCAACATCAATGGCACCTATATCATCCATTGCTCCCGTATAACACAAATTATACGTTCATCGCACAAACATAACCAAGAGAAAGGGTGAGTTGACATCAATCACAAATAACATCAATTAGCCAAACAGGTTTTCACCCAATCCAAATAACATCATCAAGGTACAAATCAAAACATCACAAATCCTTACATAGCCATTGCCTCATAATGTCATACAATTACACTAGGTGTTCCACACAATCCACACATGTTACAACCACAAATGATACAACTACCAGTAAACTCGGTATCAAGAACCGAGTTGTAATTCTCGTGCATAAATTACCAATGGCGCCACTTCCCATTACTCCCCTAAAGAGCCCCAACAAAGTACACAAGTGTCGCACTTTCCATTATTCTCCTCGAAAGCCCTGACAAAGTACATTGTCGGCACAACTACGCAAAGATTACCAAAACATATTCACATGTCATGCTACAACATGACCACACCTCATTAACTACAACAACAGTTTATGCAACCCAGCATAAGGAACCATGAGTTATAACTCTCGCACAAAACTTAGCAAGGATGCCACTTCCCAGTACTCTCATAGCGAGCCCCCGGCAAAGTATACAACTTTCTATTACTTATACCGAGAGCCTCGACGAGATACATAATCTCTCATTACTCTTATCGAGAGCCCTAATGAAGTCCACCTCCAACACATTTACACAAAGTTACCCTTCCCACTGCTTTCCTAGAGAAACTTACAGACGAAGTCAACACTCAAGCTCACTACTAGAGACTAATAGAGTGTCTCACTTTTTGTTGAGAATAAAGAAAATAGGGTTTGATATTAATCTCCCTTGTGTATAAACCACACATAGGGTAATCTATTTATAATAGAGAGGGGTACAATTAAAAAGAGTAACTGAAAATAAATAGAGTAAATAGAAGATATTGTTTGATATTGTGATTAAAAATATCTAACAATATCTTAATAATATCAAACACTATCTAACACTCCCCCTCAAGCTGGAGCATACAAATCGTATGTGCCAAGCTTGTTACAAATATAATCATTTATAGGCCCCCATAAAGACTTAGTAAAAATATCTGCTAACTGATCACTTGAGTTAACAAACTTAGTCTTGATGTCTCCAAACGATGTTTGCTGGAACTGGAGGATGGAGGTCCTCTGACGAGTGTGTGTGCACTTTACCTTATGATGATTATTATTGTTTATTTTGTTAGCTCATCCTATTTGCTTGTGTTTGGCGATGATCGTGTAACTCGTGACACGAGAGCAAAGGATATTTCATGTGGAGGTGGTGAGGCATAGTGTCGGAGAGGGACAACATGACAACTTTTATATGAATTATATTTATTATTTTGTAAAGTTTATTTATAACTAGACTTTGAAATTGTAATAGTTGAGATAAGCTTATGTAATTTTAAATTGCGATATTTTAAGAAAGCTAAAATTTTCCAGCGTTTTGATATTAAATAAAATTTTATTATTAGTATTATTTTATTTAAATGTCCAAGATATTACATGGAAAGTAAGAAATCGACCACCAGTACTAAAAGAAGACTTAAAAGCAACTTTTGAGATAGGAATGGCTAGAAAATCTTTTGCAATCATTTGCAAAATTGGATATTTTAACCCATTAGCCTTCTACCAAACTAAAATGTCAAATTATTCATGTGAATCAAGTAGTGTCGGTTCCTCCTAGTCAAGTTCCAGCTTATAATTTGATGGTTCACTTTTCTTTGTAATTTGATGTTTTGCAAATCTCTCATCCAACCATCTTTTCTTCCATCAACACTTTGACATACATTTATGTTTGGATTTGGACATGAAGAAACTAACTTCTTACCTTTCATGTTCATTTCATACTCTCTTACCAAGTCCTTAAAAAGATTATTCACCTTTTCAATTTCACAATCAGATTGATCACCATATATCTTAGGGAAAAAATAATTCGACAAATCAATATTATCCATGAGGTCTAACACAATAACTTTAGCCATCACTCCACTGATCACACCCCAATACTCATAAAACTTTAAAACCATAAATGTAACTATTTGATGAATAATAGAATTGGAAGAGTTAAGCCATTCCATCAAAGCCAACTTAATTTGACATACATTTGGAAAGAAAATGTTGGCAGTTGGATAAGAAGTACTAGAAAACAAGAGTGTCACATCATAAAATATTTCCAACTTTTAACAAATTTCATTTGCCAATTTCCAATCATGTGTGTTGGGCAAAGCTTTATACTGACTCTCTTCGTTGTGAGAAACGATGAAATATATCTTTGTATTGTATGGCTACTTGAAGCATTAAAAATGTAGAATTCCACCTAGTTTTGCAATCAACAACTAATTTTCTTCTAAACGGAATATTTAATTGAGCATGTCTCTATAAATTTCTCTTCTCTTTTAGATATAGCTATCCAAAAATTAGCACAGTCTCTAACCTTTTAAATGACATTAGCAATTATAGACAAATCATTGATGAGTTTTTCTCAACAACCATTTCCCAGCAAGTGTACTGGTATGTAGTAGTATCAACATATGTCGTATCCACATAGATTTAGCAAGTATATTGGTAGTTTGAATTTTGGGTTTTATGTTTATGATAGAGAATGCAAGTAAAAATAGATAGTAGTTATGAGATAGATTGAGTGGAGTAGAGGCTATGGATTGATTTCAACTCATCTTCTATTACACCACTACCATCTTGTTTACTAACTTTGCAAATCATTCAATCTCTTGGAAGTACCCTTTCTATGTAGATCTAGGTTCATCCCTGATACACTAGAACCTAAGGACTCCAAACGTAGTGTGATTCCTCAACTCCTGGTAGAATGAGTCATCGCTTTAATGTGCAAGACTCTCTCCTCTAGCATCAACTCTGGTATGCCATGGAGCATCTAGTACATGTATGATGATTTTATTGGATCATAGTTTGAGACCGATTTCCAAACTCAAAATCCAAACCACTTAAATAGATGAGTGATCAAGTCATCATTAAGCATAAATCAAACCACAAACAACTGAATGAAAACAAAGACAAATACCCAAGGAGTATAAGTGAATAGAATCAGAATTGATTACATCAAACCTGCACACGAGTGAGTTCAGTTACTCATAGAATATTACAATGCAATTCAACAACATTTACACATAAGATTTACACTAGAAGCACCTCCCTCGTGCCTCACAGACCATATTCTATCCTACTACTACATTGTGGAGCCTCTACTCAATGCTTAGAATGAAGTCCAAGGTCTTTATTTACAAGAATTTTTGGGCGGTGCTCAACACAACTTTTAGTGCTCAGCCACAAGGGTTACTTCACAAGTTGGTTTCCTTCTCAACTTAGCCCTTTGTCCTGGTCTTAGCACGTGACCTTTTCTTCTTGGAAGGGTTTTCCTGGCTGCTAAGCCTCATGGATTTGAGCTCAAGGTTTCCTTGCAAAGAGGGTTCCTCACGAGGCTCAACTCCATTTCTTGTGCTCAATCAGAAAGTCCAGATATGTTGTCTTGTCTTTTCTACTTCCATGGCTTAGTTCCAAAATTGTGGCTCAGCTGCATACTTGATTTTTTTTACTATAAAATAGAAAAATACCATTACAATTCATAAAACTTCATTTCTCAATATCTCATTATGTATATAAATAACATCATTTCATACATGATAAGTGTCAATTTCAAATGGAAATTTCATTTATTCTTAACACTTATCACCACACCCCACTTTAGCTCTTTGCTTGCCCTCAAGCAAAGCATAACAAGACAAATTGGAAAAATGAGTTTTATTGGTTGTCAAAGAACTAGTTTCAACATGTTAAAGGTAAGTGAAGGAAAAATAAAATAATCCACCCATTCTTAAACCAATACCCACACATAGCAGTTCATAGTTTTGGAACCTACATGGATTTTCACTCATGTTTTTCAATCTGGTTTATATTGAATGATCTCCCCAGCTTAAGTATCTTTACACTCCAAACAACCTTTCAAGCTTTCACTTTATTTTGTATCTCATTTCCAAGCACTATCTACACACAATAAGCATGGATCACTTAGGGCTTTCTTGAGCTTATAACTTGGCTAGGCTGTGAAGGAACTTTGTTTTACAAGACAAGCAAGACTCACTGATGAAAAGAGTTAAAAACAACATGTACATATCATGAGTCATTCAACTTTTATTCAGCTTAGCTCTATCTTACTGCGCTTTCTTTTCCACCTCAAACTCTGATGCAATTTTTTCTTTAGTTTTTTCTATGTTTTGTATTCACATCAGATTCAGTCCTTTGGACTGCATTGTTGTTTTCCCTAGGCAATTTAGCCTTCATCCTTGCCTTTTATTCCATCACATATGTTTTTATCTTCCTTATCAATGACAAAAGGTAAGATGTACTTTTTTGCGCTAAGGTGTGCATTGTGAGGCTAAGGTTCAAAAAAGGATATTATAATTCAATTCGAGGTAGGCTATTTGGCTCTAGGTATGGATATTCAACAAAGAACATGCCTTTATCCTTTCCATGCTTTTTCATGTGTTTGAAAGTTTTCAGAGAATTAAAACAAAACTAGTGGCAAATCCTCAAGGTGTTTTCACTTAGCTCTCAATTTAGTGTTTGGCTGCTCTCTTCTCACTAGTTAGGTGCACTCATCCATGTTCAGTTTTCAACTATGGTCCTACTAGCATTGTTGGTCTATCATTTAAGCATTGGGATTCCTAAATCATAAATCATAAATAGAATGAGTTGTTATAGTCATGTAGCCTCTATTTTTATTAGTAGCAGTCTTTATATCAGTTGTAATTGCAACTCGACTTTGAATCCTTGACAACATTAATCTCATTTTCTCTTTTTTTTTTGCATTGTAATCCTTCATAATATCCTTTTTTAAGGTGTTTCAAGAAACCACCTTGAATAGAGGTTGTACAACATCACAAAATTCTTTAAAGCCTATGTGATCAACCATTGGCATTGGATACTCATGTAAAATTATCATCTTACAGAGTGTATCTCTAGTTGTTTGTTGATTGAACACATAATTGCCAACAACTACGATTTCACCACCTTCTTTATGAGTTTTTAGAAAAGATTGTTTGATGTCCTGTGTTGTTCGAAGCTTGCAACTCTTGAAATGACTTCTCAAATGTGATGTACCTTGCCTCGTGTCACCCAAACGACTTTTGGCACAATAATTGCATATCGCTTTCCATTTTCCATCTACCTTTTGTCTCTTGAAGTGATTCCAAACATCTAACAGTAATCTTCTTGAGTTAACAGTTGGAGTTGAACTTTCAGTTTCTCCTGGAATTGAATTTATAGGAACATAATTTTGATTTGAATCTCCTATATTTGTATTTGGTTCTACGAATTGTCCTTGCTGGCCATCATCCATAGGGGAAAATGTATCTTGATTAGACAGTCTATACATATTAAAACACAACAAAAAAAAAGTTAAATTTTGGATATAAAAGAAAAAACCCATTCATGTTTAATATAAAAGAAAGTGAAATATACTATAATGGAATAAGCTTAAACTAGATTGAAAGTCTACAAAGATACTTTAGGCATTAATTTATTCACTAAGTTTTCTATGTTCACTAAGTTTTCTAAATTTAAAGATTGAAAGTCTATTGGACATTTCTTTCAATTTAAAGGTATTGACAATGAAATTATAAATTTCAATGATTTGACATTTGCTTCTAATTGAAGGAATCATTCATGCATAAAAAAATGAAGGGAACTCGAATTGAAACAGTGAAAAAACTAGGTTCATGTGAGTTCAAAAGTTTTTTGAATCATCTGAGAGTCTGTACCAAATTAGTGACTAAATACATTGCACGCGATAGGCATATTTGTAACGTCCCATTTAATAGAGAATAAATTCTATAAATGAAACATCACTTAATATAATATGAAAGAGCAACACCATGAAGTATATATGTATCACCATTATAGTTATCTATGAATATACTAGAAGAAAAGATTAGGCACACCACGATGCCATGAACAAAATATAAGAAAGTTCAACAGTTTCCCACAAGTGTGCTCATAGAGCAAGAGATTACAAAACAACAAGGTCCTTCAAACATGAGCCCAACATTGACCCATGACCAACTACGCTACAACATTCTCATCGTCACTACAATCTCCAAGGGTTCCTATACCTGCTCACACCAAGGAATTTAGTGATCATTGCAAAAAGGAAAAGCCGCACACAAGACAAACACAAGCAAACACAAAAGGTAAGCTAGAGTAAAAGGTTTTTATCATACACTTAAGCATGCAATTTAAAAGTCAAGAACACATCAATCAACCAAGCATGTGATAGCAAACAACAAGACTTTAAGACTCAATTTATCCGGATACATATAATCGGTCGGATTCACCGAATGCTTGCACTTGTGGTGGCCTCTACTGCTTTGCAGAGCCATTGCCAATGGGTTTCACCCTACCACGCACAAGGTTAGCCTTCAAACATCTAAGACCATTATCCTGCCAAAGACTAGGGCCTCTTGCTACTCTCACCACTTGAGTCAGTCCGCCCTACGTGAGACTAATTGACTCTTTAGAGTTTCAGGATGCAATCCTTACTTGAATCCTTACCTAATTATATACACTACGGCACCACCATGAGATCTCACCAAGAGGTTCATGGAATTACGTCCATCACATCCAACACCACCATGAAATCTCACCAAGAGTTTCATGGAATTACGTCAATCTCATACCATAGCCATGTCTCACTAACCAACCATAGATTTATCATGCATAACAATCTCATGCTAATATCTAGCCAACCACCCAATCATGCTTCATGAATTTATTCATACCAATCTCATCAATTCAAATCCCAATATATCATATAGAACATACAAGCATCATACCTAAACTGTTTAAAGCAACAAATCATCCAATCATGTGAAACATACACGTATCCAATCAACTTTGTCAATCTCGCTCAAGCTAAGGAATTCTCGCTCAGGCGAGAGGAACCCCTCGCTCAAGCTACCAGCTCTTGCCTGGGCGAGACTGCAAACAGAGGACACGTCGATGTCTCGCTCAAGCTAGCCCATCTTGCTTAGGCGAGATTATTCTCGCTCAGGCGAGAGGCCTTCGCTTAGGCGAGCCCTCAAAACAGAGAGGGAGATGGGTTGCTGGTGTTCTCGCTCAAGCGAGAGCTCCTCGCTTAAACGAGAGCTTTTTGTTTGGGCGACCACCCAGCTCGCTTGGGTGAGTTCAGCAGAACCTACCCGCTCTCAAGCATGCAAAACCCGATTCGAACCATAACAACAGTAGAAACATGTTATCACACAACCAACAATATACATCAAGCACCCAAACGTAAAACAAACCAAACAGGCAGATTAATTTAAAAATAGTTAAGCCATAACTTCCCTTATCTTGGTTAATCGCTAACTCGAAGAGAATGAGATCCTTAGCAGACTAGCACCTAAAGCAGGAGCGGCTAACGAAACTGAAAACAACATATAGGTGAACAAAGATGAAGCTATGATAGAGACTAGCGTGAAACCAAAACTTGGAAACAGAAAAGAGCTTGAGATTCAAGTCCTACTTACCCGGTGAGGAAGTGTTTAGCAGATTCAGAGGGGAAAAACTATGCCCTAGCAGAGCTCGTTGCTTCAGCAGTGGGAGGAGAAGAGGAATAGTTTTCTGAGAATGGGCAGAGTGAGAGGGTTAGGGCTGGTTTTGGGGCACCCATTAGGCTGGCCTTAGGCCCAACAGAAGCGGTTAGGCCCTTAAACATTAAGGACATAAAAAGTGGGCCTTACAATATTCACTCCTTATCTTTTTTGTTTAGAATTCTTGAGCAAGAGTCCCCAGACCCAGAGACTAACTTAATCCGACATGAAAAAATAACTGGATAATTTAGTTTATTCAATAAGAAATTATCATAGTCATGAATAGTTCATGTATTAACCTAGAATTGAAATAAGAGAAAGAAAACATACCCCTTTTGGAGCTTTACTCAAAATTTGAAGGATTGGAGGACCAACTTCGAAAGATTCAATACGAGATTAGATCAAAATTGGGAGTAGAGAATGAAAGGAAAATGGGTTAACGAAAAGGATAATACCCCAAAAGGGTTGTTGAGTAAAACCGAAGATTTGGAGGGAGTAAGACCAATTTTTAGACATGAATGTTAAGTGTGAAAGAAGAAGTAGGGGTTTACATGTTCGAAAATCCCCTTCAGAAAAGAACAAGGAGCACTTGGACGATAGAAGTGAGCTGAAAAAAGAAATGAACTTCAACATCAACCTAATATCTCATAACCTAATAGGGATAAATATGTAATTTCATTTTCTTAACAATTGGAGGACTAACTTCGAAAGATTCAGTACGAGATTAGATCAAAATTGGGAGTAGATAATGAAAGAAAAATGGGTTAACGAAAAGGATAATACCCCAAAAAGGGTTGTTGAGTAAAAACGAAGCTTTGGACATAGCAAGACCAATTTTTGGAGATGAATGTTAAGTGTTAAAGAGAGGAAATGAAAGAAAAAGTAGGCGTTTACCTATTCAAAAATCCCTTTCAGCAAATAGCAAAGAGCACTTGGATGACAATAGTGAGCCAAAAAAAGAAATGAACTTCAGCATCAACCTAATATCTCATAACCTAATAGGGATAAATACGCAATTTCATTTTCTTAACGAGTAATGAGTACCCACGAGTACGGGTTGTATGATACCCGATCCCGACCAGTTAAGGAACAAGTATTAAACTTCCTACTACCCGCTACCCACGGGTACCAACTATCCACAATGGATTTTATCCCTAGGTACCCGTGGGCGTGAGTTTTTTTGTCATCCCTACTTGTGGGTAGAACAATCTAAGCTCTATTAATTTTAAATTTTAGAATTTTGCTTTAGCAAGTGTTGACTTCCCTAACGAATTTGCATAGTTTAAACATTTTGAGAGATTAATTTGATTTATGGGCTCCATTTGATCTCTTTTACATGTTAGAATACGTATAATCCAATTCTAAAATATGTTATTGTTAAGAAGTGGACTTTAAGTCTAACTCAGACCCAAAAAATTGGCTTGTAAGGTGAGATTTGCACCCCACTTAGGAGCTATAATATCAAAGCATAAGACTTGAGTCACAAAGGAAACCCAACTAGGAAGGAAACCTTTACAAGTGGAGCCATAAGTGCACTATTGAGCACCACCCTGGACAATTTATAAAACCGGAATTGCACCCCTATTTAACAGACTTTTTGAAGGGTTTTTTTTAGAACTTTTTGTCAACACTTAGCTCTGTACTTAGTGAACATTAATAGAAGACTTAAGAGGGGATTATTCTTAAATATCTTGCATTCTTTTCATCTATTATGAAGAGTGATGTGACCCCAACAAGCCCAACCTCAAATGCATCAACAAGCCCAAGCCCACATAAAGGCCCAATCACTAGAAGCATGATGAGAAAGATTCACATGGGCCTCTCACAAGATGATCAAGTCAATCATGGGCTTTTTACATTATTCACATGGGCTAAAGAAATATCTAAAATATGAGATGATGCATGAAGGAAGTAGTCTAGATTTAAATTGGGCCATCGTTTGGGCTTTGTTTTCAATAAAAGCTAGAACACTTTTTGGGATCAATTGGGCTGAGCCCAATTTGCTACCTTTGGCCAAGAATTACTTGAGTGACTCTCCATTTGGATGCAAGCAAAACATGAACTAAGCAAGGAGAATGTGATGGAAGCATGGTGCGTGTGACTTGGGCAAGGAGAGTGTGATATGTCACTTGGCATCATCAAGACTCATCTACTACATCACATGGTCTACAATCAAGCTTCTTTTCCAAGCTACATTTGCATTTCATCTTTGTTACATTTTCTCTTCATTTGGCCGGCCATGTGCCTATAAATAGAGCCACTCATTTATTGTAATGGTAACTCTTGAAATTTCTAATAAAATATTTGTGTTGAGATCATTCCACTCTTCTATTATTTTGAGAGCACACATGGCTAACCTTCTCCTTCATCTCCTTTAGCCACCTTCCATACCATAGCTCCACTTCTACTCTTCATCTTCACCAAAAACCTCCATTGCCTAGAGCTCTTCTTGCTCTTATCTTCATTTCTGCTGCATTTCATCTTCTTTTTGGTGTCTTCCATGGATCTCCTTCCTCTCCTACACCAAGGACGTCCATCAAGGAGCTAAACCTCTTTAATTGTTGAAGCAAAGATGTAATCCTTTGGAACTCCCTTGTATTGGTATTGTTACATTTATCAAAGTATGCTTTTATTACATGTTTTTGAATTGGTTTATGCTTGTTGTTGGATGAACTGACTACTCATATGATTTCACTAGCATGGAATTGAGTGGGAACTGGTTCCAAGTTGTTGTCCAACTAATTCTCCTCCTGCTTTTTTATGCTAGGAATAGATTTAAGGCTCTAGCTTGTTATAGAGTCCTTATCGGAATGCAGGAGATTCATTCAAGTAATCACTAAGGAATCATAGTGAAGTTTGATAATCTTAGGCCCTAGGTGTCAAGAATTAACTAGAGTTACATTTAAAGAGCATTCTCAAAACATGAATATTTGCATCTTTGTAAATGATGGTTGCATCGGTACAAAACAGGGACAAAGTAGTGAAATCTAGCTTTAACAATTCTTTATTATCTTAAAGTGAACCTTTTCCTCAAAATTATTTCATTACATCTTTATTGCTTTGAGACAACACTTTTTTACACATTGGATTTGTTTCCATACTTCTCGTGTATCCCAAACACTATTTTATTCGAATCAAACTAGTTTAAATTTTGTGTATTCTATCAAATCTGTGTGGATACAACACTTGTACTACAAATTACCCAGTATATTTGTTGAAAATTTTGATTGCATTGGAGCATCAACACTATGCTAAGATTTTTATAGCGAGTCTTTGATATGAAAAATGATCAACATAAAGATAAGAATCTTAGCAAGAAGGAAAACTATTCCTGTAGAGAACAAACAAGATAAGTTAGACACGAGCGTCACCTTACCTATGCATTCTGCTATCTCCTCAGTTGGCCTCTTCCCGGTTGGTACATGTCTGCTTGGACCCAGGAGGGGTTACTTGCAGAAGGGACTTCGAAGCTCAAGTCAGCTAAAGCTCTCAAAAAGTCAAATCAGGTGATTAATGGAGTAATGAATGCGTACCTTTAATTACTGGGGTCCACGTGTATTTATAAAGTATTAATTATGTCTGGTTATGCCATGGGCCGGGCCTTAGCTTGGGCCCTAGTTTGGGCTGTAAGTGGGCCTAGCCCTAACCCAGGCCCTTAGATTGATTACTATGGACTTATTGAATATAAGGGGGGTTTTGCTAAGTGTACTAAGGTAGTCAGCCTAAACCGATTGTTCCTGTAGAGAACAAACAAGATAAGTTAGGCACGAGCGTCACCTTACCTATGCAGTCCACTATCTCCTCAGTTGGCCTCTTCCCGGTTGGTACATGTCTGCTTGGACCCAAGAGGGGTTACCTGCAAAAGGGACTCCGAAGCTCAAGTCAGCTAAAGCTCTCAAAAATTCAAATCAGGTGATTAATGGAGTAATGAATGCATACCTTTAATTACTGGGGTCCACGTGTATTTATAGAGTATTAATTATGTCTGGTTATGCCATGGGCCGTGCCTTAGCTTGGGCCCTAGTTTGGGCTGTAAGTGGGCCTGGCCCTAACCTAGGCCCTTAGATTGATTATTGTGGACTTATTGAATATAAGGGGGGTTTTGCTAAGTGTACTAAGGTAGTCGGCCTAAACCGATTATTCCTGCAGAGAACAAACAAGATAAGTTAGGCACGAGCATCGCCTTACCTATGCAGTCCGTTATCTCCTCAGTTGGCCTCTTCCCGGTTGGTACATGTCTGCTTGGACCCAGGAGGGATTACTTGTAGAAGGGACTCCGAAGCTCAAGTGAGCTAAAGCTCTCAAAAAGTCAAATCATGTGATTAATGGAGTAATGAATGCGTACCTTTAATTACTGGGGTCCACGTGTATTTATAGAGTATTAATTATGTCTGGTTATGCCATGGGCCGAGCCTTAGCTTGGGCCCTAGTTTGGGCTGTAAGTGGGCCTGACCCTAACCCAAGCCCTTAGATTGATTACTGTGTACTTATTGAATATAAAATATAAGGGGGGTTTTGCTAAGTGTACTAAGGTAGTCGGCCTAAACCGATTGTTCCTGCAGAGAACAAACAAGATAAGTTAGGCACGAGCGTCACCTTACCTGTGGAGTCCGCTATCTCCTCAGTTGGCCTCTTCCCGGTTGGTACATGTCTGCTTGGACCCAGGAGGGGTTACCTACAGAAGGGACTCCGAAGCTCAAGTCAGCTAAAGCTCTCAAAAAGTCAAATCAGGTGATTAATGGAGTAATGAATGCGTACCTTTAATTACTGGGGTCCACGTGTATTTATAGAGTATTAATTATGTCTGGTTATGCCATGGGCTGGGCCTTAGCTTGGGCCGTGATTTGGGCTGTAAGTGGGCCTGGCCCTAACCCAGGCCCTTAGATTGATTACGGTGGACTTATTGAATATAAGGGGGTTTTGCTAAGTGTACTAAGGTAGTCGGCCTAAACCGACTACTTCCCTTGACAGTTTGTGTTGCTTATATGCTCTCTTAAGCAGGTTATTCCTCTGGATGTTTATGTTACCGGTTCCGGTCGGCTAGGCTTATATCAGCCCAGCCTAAGCTGGTTACTTGAATGTTTTGGTGTATAGGTATGGTGATTGTTTTATTATTATTTTGTTAAGTTGGCTTGGTGTGGTAAAAAAGAAAAAAAAAAGAAAATTTTAGAAATATTGTCTTTATAAAACAAAATTTGAGTAAAGAGTTTTTTATTTATAAACTTTCATATTTTAATAATACAATATTCAAACTGTATTTTTAAAAAATACCACTTTTTATTCTTGTTAGATATATTAGATATCTTAAATATTTTATCTTTATTTTCTATCTTTATTTTTTTGTTATTATTTTTTATCTTGTATATTAGGCTTAATTTATGTTTCCTTTATTTCTAAACCGATTTTTCACTCTATTGAATAATTCTTAATTATTTTCTAAACTCTTACATTATACAATTTAATTTAAATAAATTTATTTAGTAAAGTAGTTTTTCAACCTTTTATATTATAAATACATCTAATATAAATTATAAATATAAAGTCCAAGGAAAAGTGAAAATTGACAAATGGAATAACCATAAATATAATAATTTTAACAATATTTCTGAAATTGTAGTTATGGATGGCTAAGTTTTGGGTATTGCCTATACGTCACTCTGAATATATATATATATATATATATATA
>Ga0214544_1009445_pt1 | contig 15268 bp, 10 predicted proteins | sample CNSS3metaG_FD_160074 | JGI IMG/M metagenome (GOLD analysis project Ga0214544, IMG submission 160074) | Root nodule microbial communities from cowpea collected in UCLA plant growth center, Los Angeles, California, USA - CNSS3 | ecosystem: Host-associated > Plants > Roots > Nodule | place: USA...
AAACAAATAATTGAAATATGATTTTATAATAAATAAAATTAGAGTATATGTCTAATAATAATAATAATAATAATAATAATAATAATAATAATAATAATAATAATAATAATAATAATAATAATAATAATAATAATAATAATAATAATAATAATAATAATAATAATAGTAATAATAATAATAATAATAATAATAATAATAATAATAATAATAATAATAATAATAATAATAATAATAATAATAATAATATATTATTATTGTCGTTGTTGAAATAACATTGTTTTCTGATCTTCAAATCCTTAATTTTCATCTGATCTTCAAACCCTTAATTTTGATCTTTCAGTCAGCATTTCTACTTTATACAATCTCACTTCAAATAGTTTCCATTAAAATCTCTTTATCTCTCTTTCTGTTAATTTTCAAGCACAGGAGCTTTGGCCCTCTCTGTTCCTGCTGTCTGATTTCTCTTCGTCTAATAATATTTTGCTTTGTGCTTTATTTTCTTTTCAGTTGCGCTGTTATTTATATTGTTTCCTATTCTTTTCGGTTTTTGTTCTTGTTTTCTTCTCGTAACCATGGATGCAGGATCTTTGAGTTCTTCTGGAGCCCTCAATATCGGATGACGCTATCCTCTTCAAGCACAGTTTATTCAAAGAAAGAGTTCCAAAAAAAATGTAAAGAAATTATTGCAAGATTTTTTTCCCTGATTATAATTTGTGTATATTTTGCATGATTGTCGGGGCAACATTTTAGATTAGTGTTTCAAATCTAAGTAATTAGAAGTTCTAATTTTGTAGAAATGTTCAGAAAACTTGAAATTAGTTTAATATTTTCAAAGATTTTGAATGGCTTTGAAAACTAAAGATGATAAATCTTCATGTCTCACTTTGAATTTGTTTATGGAAAGCCACCTGCACCAGCTGACTTAATTCCGGGAAAATGCACCATCTCTTCCTTTATAGAATTCTATTATTTTCCAACACTACAATTTGAACCCTTTGGGGGCATGCCGTTTTTAACACATGCACCTCCTCCTGCAATGTTCTTTCAGGTTGCCAAACCTCTCTCGCCAATACAATAGTCAACCAAATTGATTATTACTTCAAGTAAATTATTGTCTGTTCTTCGTTATTTACTGTTGTGTTTCCCAACAAATCTTTGCTGTTGAATTTTATCTTCAATGTTCTTTTGTTTATGCAGTGATGCTAATTTAGTGAGGGATGAGTATTTAAGGTTCAACATGGATGAACAAAGATGGGTTCCAATTTCTTTGATTGCAAGCTTCCTCGTGTAAGTTAATTATTCTTGATCGAGTAATATTTTCAACCTATTCTGCATAAATTACAGTTTCATATCTTAAACTTATGTGTAGTGGTGATTTTTTATGATCTTGGTAATATGGTTCAATGTTTTAGACAGTAATAATCTATTTTTTATGGATTTTATTGATGGATTGTTATTTACCTTTAAGAAGTTTTAGGCTTTCGATGGAAATTTTTGTTACCCTAAGAGCATTGGCAGTATAATTCGAAGATAAAATATAAAGGAATAATGGAGATGGAAAAAATGAATTTACGTGATGTTTAGGAGAAAACAGTCTGTTTTTATCATTCCAAATTCCAAATTTGCTAGCTTTTTGTTTGGTGAATTTGGCTTTGATACTATGCTGCTTTTTAATACCTTGTATGTTATTATTGGTTATATTTTTTAAATGTGACAGAATGTGGAAATAAAAGTTTAAAACACAGTATTCATCACAATATTTTGACAGATAATAAAAATGTAAATTACAGCTTTGATTCTTTATCCTAATTATAAAATTCTGGTTAACTTCTCAATTTTAAATTGTATTTTATTCCTTATCTTTTAAATTTGAGTCAATTTGATTTTAAAATAAATATAACTTTTAAATTTTAAGATGGGACATTTAACGGTAAAGATTGTTCTATTATAATTTAAGTATTATTTGATTTAAGACGTACAAAGCAGTCAAATCATCATTTTATAAATTATATTTTTCCTTTAATAAATAACCGTTATAGCTTAATTATTTAATTATGGCATGTTATAGCTTAATTATTTGATTGTGGCACCTTGAAAAGCGTAAATATGCACAAATATGCGCATTAATATTAAAATTAAAGTTTACATAGATGATTTCTATATTGATGTGAAAGACATACAAATATGTGAGTATCTAATAAAACGGGAAAAAGAAAAAAAAGAAAAAATCCATGAACCAGCGCTTCCTTTTATATGCATGAACACACTATAAAGAAACCCACACACTACATATACCTCATAATTCCTGTCTCTTGTTCTTCTTATATTCCATGGACGATTTCTTGCATCTAATTTGCCCTAATTCTCCATTCGTATGCATCTCTTCCTCTTTCCAATCTTTTTCTTTTCTCTATTTTCTGTAAGCAATTTTCTATAAGCAATCGACTCTTGTCACCCGCAGCCATACATTTCTGTATTTTAATATATCTCTACCATTTTTTCTTTAAATTCTAAGGTTTTACAACTGTATGTTTCTACCTGTGTTCTATTTCAACTATGCCCAAAGAAACTGTAATTCTTTATTGCATGAAGTCTCTTAATCTCCATTTATCGTGTTTGCTACTAAATTTGTGTTCTGCCGCTTACACATTCTGCATACATGTTTTATCCTCCTTTTAGATGAACCAAGATTTCCAATCTGGTGTGAGAGCCAGAGTTAATTCACACTCTGCTGCCACTGGTTTTACCCTCCGTCTTCTTGTCTGTTCTTGATCTTCTTCTTCCGTCTTTTTCTTGTTTGTTCTTGACCTTCTTCTTTCTTACATATAAATCATGGTGTGGTAAAACTGCTGCCACTACCGACTGATATGGGTCCTTCTTCCTGCTGGCAAGATGAACTGAGTAACAATGGCTCTAATCCATCTTTGTTTAGAGCACTCCGCCTGAATTTATTGAAGGTATTTTTCAATTCGAAATCGTGTTTTCCTCCCACATTCTAAACCAAAGTTTGTAAGTAATTCTCTAGTCTTTATATGCAATATTTATACTATATGGCTGTTATGGACTGCTGGAATCTAATTCGTCCAAGTTATACCTTCTTCAACACTTTCGAATTTTCAATTCCAACATGGGATTCTACTTTTTCTGTGAAGATGCAAGTTCTAGCCCTTTTATCCTGAAATGAAAGGAAATTTAATGTCTGTCCAATAGCTCAGTAAGTTTATGTTTAGAGAAGATGCTTTTTGTTTTGAATTATGCATTGATTTCTGTAACAAGCAATGGATCAAGGTCTATCAATCAAAATAGTATAGTTTCCCAACTACTGTGATAGATAACTGATTGTTTATGTACCTAGACATTTCGGTTGTGCCACTAGAAAATATACTCATAGTATGACAGCCTGCATGACATAACATGTTTTACTTGTACCTTGACATCTTTATTAGAAAAATACGATACTTATCAATTTCTAAATAAGTAGAGAATTTTTCATAGTTTGTATATGGCATTCCATGGTCCAAGGTATTGATATCTTGACATGTTTTAAAGTTACAGAATCTGAATTGTTTATCATGTCAATTTAAAAACAAGATCACTTAAGTAGGATTACAAGGATTATTACATAATTTTAATGACATCAACACCATGACAATTGACACATATACTTATTAGTTACAAGGGAACACAACAAGATGTTTCCATATGATAATGAGTCCTTATCATGTCCTTGTTTTGTATTTGGATGTCTTTTATGTAAATATTAAAATACCAATTCTTTGGCCATAAATAAACCAAAATTTAATCTGACTTTGCTTTATTTTATCTGGTTTCAATTTATTTACGCATTTACTTAGTGTATGAGAAATTTTTCCAGGTGATTAATGATTGTTTTGGTTTTGCGGGGTCATTGCTTCTCAATAAACTGATCCAGTTTCTTCAACAAGGTATTACGACGAGCAATAAAGTTTTTACTTGTACCAATTGCTTTATTAATCTCTTATTTGATAAGCTTCTTCGTTACTTTATTCCCTTTAGGCACCATACTTTTATTTCGCATTCCTTGATACACAACTTTATATGTCAGTTGAAACCATTGCAAATATCTACCTGTCAAATATATTAACATAAACATGGTTATGGTGATGGTGATGCCATTCCTTTTTTCTTTTTCTTAAATAATTTCCTTCTATTTGCATATCAAACAATTGGAACAAGAGAACTTAAGAAAAATTTGGTTCCATCTTTGTTATTTCTTCCAGGTTCAGTGAATGTGGATGGGTATTTACTTGCATTATCCTTGGGGCTCACCTCTATAATTAAGTAAGTTTAACTCTTATAGTTATATAGTTCATTATATTATATTTCACTTATATGTTTTTCCTGCATAATAAGTTTAAAGTTTCTTATCTTCTTGTGCGTTATTGTTAGAAAGTTATCTTGATTGTCATCCCTAATATGTTTTGGCTTTTATACTTCTAAAATCAACTCAATATAATTTTTAGTATAATTATCATAAAATAAATAATAAAATAAAAATCGAATATACATCTAAACATGATTGCTTTTGTATAGGCCATTTGAGTGAATTTTGATGAACTGCATTTTATATATTTATATATATATATATATATAACTTTAGAAAGGTTGTTGAGTAAAACAAAAGTTCCCTGTGTTGGGTTACAAAGTTAGGTTAGAATAATAAAAACTATGTATGACAATAATAATAAAAACTGTCATACATTTCAATAAATAAATGAATAGAAAAAAATTCAAAAGTTTGATTACCATCCGTCACGTATACCGAATTTTCACTCTTGCAGCCTTCTTTCTTAGTTTTTTTGGTAAATTTTTAATTTTTGTTTCAAAATTACATTGATTTAAAAAATAAATAAATTTATTTTTAGGATTAAAAATAAATCCATTTGTTCTACTCAAGTTTTTTATTTTTTTATTACCTTTTAGAAAATAATAGATTTATTCCCTCATTTCTAACTACACTATATTTGGTTAATTTATCAAATAATGTTAATCATTTGTTCTACTCAAGTTTTTTATTTTTTTATTACCTTTTAGAAAATAATAGATTTATTCCTTCATTTCTAACTACACTATATTTGGTTAATTTAATTTATTCTCATATTTATACAATATGATTGGATTTTTAAATATTACATAATAGGGAAAAAGTCTTCATAAATATAATAAATGTAACGATTTCACTACAAAAATAAGTCATATATCATATAAACGATTTCAGCTTTTATATATATATATATCTATAACAATATATAAAGGGGATTCCCCTTTTTGTGTCCACTTTTTAAAATACCGATTTTACCCTTTAAATATAACAATTTTTTAAATTTTTTAAAATTGACCGTTACTTTTACAAAAATTTTATAAAATCAGATGTCTCTACTTCTTCTTTATTTATTAATGGTTATTCTTTTATCTGTTCTGATATATTTCACTTTATTTTTAATAAATATAATTCTAATATATATATATATATATATATTAACTTAATAACATTATCATATTATCACCTACTAATATAATATCACGTATATTTAAAAAATATATACACACAGGCGCGATAGCGCCTGTGTTACGCTAGTATATATATATATATATATATATATATTCTTAAATCTAGTATATTTTAATAGTTGTTTAATCAAAGCAGCCTAGCCCATTCCCGGTTGGGCTCTTGAGAATTTGATATTAGCATTTAGCCGTTGTGATTTCAAACTTTGAAATGTAAAGAAAAAAACAGTACTCTATTCCTCTCTTCGCTCAATTGCTAAATCTCAGAAGGAAAAGAACGTTACTCTGTTGCGCTCCATTGCTGTCTCTTGCGCTCCATTGCTCTCTTGCTTTATTGCTCAAGAATTCGGATCTTGGAAATCGAGAACCATGAACGGTAATCTCACTTTCTCTCTACTAACCAATTGAATTAACCACTCCTTCTTTAACACAAAGCACCTGTTCTTGCAGATCAATCCATTCAAATCCAAATGGTCGCTGAAAAATTCCACCGCTTTGTTCTTGACTACGTTCCTTCTGAGCCAGGTTCCTTTTCTATTCTCTACTCTATATTCAATTTCCCTTTTCGATTTGGATCGACCAAAAGAAAATAATGATCTTAATTTCAGCCAAAGATACATTGTTAATTCTGACGTTGGATGGTTCTTTGATTTGTGGAATTTCGACAGATGATGTATCGAAGCAAGTGAACGAGAAACAGACTCCGTGGATGAAAACACTATGTCACAGCGAATCCACCAAGTTTCTCCGGATAAGGGTCACACACTTCCCATATTGAAGAAAATACTTGATCTCGACACTAAAATTCAGGTAAATCTTTAAAATCCACATTGAATTCTGTTTCTTTCTTTTCCTTAAATTTCTGGATTTACTGTTCGCTCGCATTCTGTTAATCTTTCGCAAACTTTATTTTACCGGGGTTTTATTGTTCATGCATTAGGATTTGAAGAAGCATCATATAGCACTGTCTGATGAAGTCCGTGCAGCTTTTCCGGTTGAATCTTTTCCGGGCACTGATGTTTTGAAGTCCGTGCAGCTTCTCGGTATGCTTCCACTGTCGTCGAAGTGCAAGTGCAGGTGAGTTCTTATTTTATTGTGGGGTCCAGGTCCAGGGTCTCATCTTTCACCCTTGTTCTTTAAATTTCTTTCCACTTTTATTAATTTTTGGGTCTTACTTTTGTACGGATGTTTATGATTATATCTTTGAATGCGTTTTTTGTGGTTTTGATACCGTTGCAAATTGTTCAAAGGAGTTTAATTATGACTTGAGAAAAAGCCGGGAATTGTGGGTTGAATTAGATGGGTAGCTTTTAATTTAATTTAATTTTTTAGCTTAAAGATGTCGTTGTATTTACTTAAATTTAGGGGTTTCGGTTTCTTCTCTTCATGTGAGGTTGGATTCTAGTTATTTGACAATTAGTTGATTTGTTTGGAATTGAGCTCATTCTTTAAAGTTTGGTGGTGCGATCCATCTCTGTTTTGTGCTTTGTATCATGTGTTGTGTGTTATGTGTTTGATATGATTTGTGTTATGTGTTTTGTGTGTTGTATGCATTTTGTTGTGTTGTGTGTGTTTTTATGGTTTTGTGTGTTTGTATTTTTGTGGTTGTGTTGTGTGTTTTGTTGCATGTTTTAATTTGTATGTGCTGTGTGTTTTTTGTTGTATGTGCTGTATGTTTTGTGTTTTGTGTGATTTTGTTGTGTTTTGTAATGTGTTTGTTCCTGTGTGTGTTTTGTGCGTTGTGAGTTTTGGGTTTTGTGTGTTTTATAGTGTGTGTGTGATTTGTGTGTTTTGTGTTGTGTGTGTTTGTATTGTTTTGTATTGTTGTGTTATGTGTTTTTTGGTTGTGTTAACTGTTTTTGTGTTTGTGTGTTTTTTTATTTTGTTTTTGTGGTTGTGTGGGGTGTTGGGTGTTTTTGATATATATTGTCTTTTGTGTGGGGTGTTGTGTTTTGTGTGTATGTTTTTTATGTTTTTATGTTGTGTGTTATGTGTTTGGTGTGTTGTGCGTGTTTTGTGTTGTGTATGCTTTGTGGTGTGTGTGTTTTGGGTTGTGTTTTTGTGGTGTGTGTTTGGTGTTTTTGTGTTTTGTGTTGTATATGTTTTGTTGTGTTGACTGTTTCGTGCTTGTATTTTTTTATTTTTTTTGTGGTTGGGCAGGGTGTTAGATGTTTTTGATTTATATTGTCTTTTATGTGATGTGTTGTGTTTTGTGTTGTGCATGTGTTTTTTGTGTTGTGTTGTGTGTGTGTTTGTTGTTATGTGTAATTTTTGTGTTTTGTGGTATGTGTGTTTTTGTGTGATTTGTGTTTTGTGTTTGGTTTTTTGGGGTGTTGTGATTTGGGGTGTGTGTGTTTTGTTGTGTTTTGTGTTGTGCATGTTTTGTTTTGTGCGTGTTTGTGTTGTGTTTTGTTGTGTTCGGTGTTTTTGTGTGTATTTTTTGTTGTGTATGCTTTGTGGTGTGTTTGGTGTTTTTGTGTTGTATATGTTTTGTTGTGATTTGGGGTGTTTGTGTTTTATGTTGTGTGTGTTTGTGTTGTGTTTTGTTTTGTACGTGTTTGTGTTGTTTTGTGTTGTTGTGTTTGGTGTTTTTGTTGTTGGGTTAATTGTTTTTTGTGTTGTTTTTCGTGTTTTGTTGTGATTTGGGATGTTTGTGTTGTGTTTGGTGTTTTTTAGTTGTGTTGACTCTTTTGTGCTTGTGTTTTTTTATATGTTTGTGGTTGTGCAGGGTGTTGAATGTTTTTGTGCTACGTTTTGTGGTGTGTGTGTTTTGATTTGTGTTTTACTGTTGTGTCTTTTTGTGTGATTTGTGTTTTGTGTTTTGTTTTTTGGGGTGTTGTGATTTGGGGTGTGTGTTTAGTTATGTTTTATGTTGTGCGTGTTTTTTGTGTTTTGTTTTGTACGTGTTTGTGTTGTTTTGTGTTTTTGTGTTCAGTGTTTTTGTGGTTGTGTTAATCGTTTTTGTGCTTGTGTGTTTTTTTATTTGTTTTTGTGGTTGTGTGGGGTGTTGGTTATTTTTTATTTATGTTGTCTTTTGTGTGGGGTGTTATGTTGTGTTGTGTGTGTTTTTTGTGTTTTTGTATTGTGTTATGTATTTGGTGTGTTGTGTGTGTGCGTGTGTTTTTTTTTGTGTTGTGTATGTTTTGTGTTGCATTTTGTGGTGTGTGTGTTTTGGGTTGTGTTTTTGTGTTTTGTGGTGTGTGTTTGGTATTTTTTGTGTTTTCTTGTGATTTGGGGTGTTTGTGTTGTTTTGTGTTGTTGTGTTTGATGTTTTTGTAGTTGTGTATAGTGTTTTTGTGGTTGAGTGGGATGTTGGATGCTTTTGATTTATATTGTCTTTTGTGTGAGGTGTTGTGTTTTGTGTTTGTGCTTGTGTGTATTTTTATTTGTTTTTGTGGTTGTGCGGGATGTTGGATGCTTTTGATTTATTTTATCTTTTGTGTGAGGTGTTGTGTTTTATGTTGTGTGTGTGTTTTTTGTGTTGCGTGTGTGTTTGTTGTTATGTGTAAGTTTTCTGTTTTGTGGTGTATTTTGTGGTGCGTTGTTGTTTCTTTGGTTTGTGTTTTTGTGTGATTTGTGTTTTGTGTTTGGTGTTTTTTGTGTTTTGTGATTTGGGGTGTGTGCGTTTTGTCGTGTTTTGTGGTTGTGTTAATTGTTTTTGTGCTTTTGTTTTTTTTTATTTGCTTTTGTGGTTGTGTTGGGTGTTGTTGTTTTTGATTTATATTGTCTTTTGTGTGGGGTGTTGTGTTTTGTGTTGTGTGTGTTTTTTGTGTTGTGTGGTATGTGTTTGGTGTGGTCTGTGTGTGTCTTTTTTTTGTGTTGTGTATGTTTTATGTTGTGTTTTATGGTAGGTGTGTGTTTAGTGTGTTTTTGTGGTGTGTGTTTTGTGTTTTGGGGTGTGTATTTTGTTGTGATTTGGGGTGTGTTTATTTTGATGTGTTTTGTGTTTTGTGTTGTCAGTGTTTGTGTTGTTTTTTGTTTTGTGTGTGTTTGTGTTGCTTTGTGTTGTTGTGTTCAGTGTTTTTGTGGTTGTGTTAATTGTTTTTATGACTTCTGTGTTTTTTTATTTGTTTTTGTGGTTTTGTTGGGTGTTGATTGTTTTTTATTTATACATATTGTTTTTTGTGTGGTGTGTTATTTTTGTGTTGTGTTTTGTGGGGTATGTGTGTGTGTTTTGGGTTGTGTGTTTTAGTGGTGTGTGTTTTTGTTTGTTTTGTGGTGTTTGATCACTGTTTTTTGTGTTTTGTCTTGTATGTTTTTTGTTGTGATTTTGGGATGTTTGTGTTGTTTCGTGTTGTTGTGGTTGTGTTTATCTGTTTTTCTACACGTGTGTTTTTTTATTTGTTTTTGTGGTTGTGTGGGTTGTTGGATGTTTTTGATTTATATTATCTTTTGTGTGGGATGTTGTGTTTTGTGTGTGTTTTTGTGTTGTGTGTGTGTATGTTTTGTGGTGTGTGTGTGTGTTTTTGTGGTGTGTTTGGTGCTTTTTGTGTTGTATGTGTTGTGATTTGGGATGTGTTTTGTGTTGTGTTGTGTTCGGTGTTTTTGTGGGTTTGTTGACTCATTCTGTGCTTTTTTATTTGTTTTTTGGTTGTGTGGGGGTGTTTGATAATGTCTTTTGTGTGGGGTGTTGTGTTTTTTATATGTGATTTGTGTTGTGTTGTGTTGTGTGTGTGTTTTTTTTTGTGTTGTGTGTTGAGTGTTGAGTGTTATGGGTTTGGTGTGTTGTGTGTGTGTGTTTTTTTTGTGTTGTGTTTTATGGTGTGTGTGTGTGTGTGTGTGTTTTGTGTGTTGTGTTTTGTATTCGGTGTTTGTGTTGTGTTTTGGGGTGTGTGTGTTTTGTTGTGATTTTGGGTGTGTTTTGATGTGTTTTGTGTGTGTTGTGTTTTTTGTGTTTGGTGTGTTGTGTATGTTCTGTGTTGTGTTTTGTGGTGTGTGTGTGTGATTTGGATGTGTGTTTTGAGTTGTTTTTTTGTGGTGTGTTTTTGTGCGTTTTGTGATGTGTGTTCAGTGTTTTTTTTTGTTTTGTATTGTATGTGTTTTGTTGTGATTTGGGGTGTTTGTGTTGCTTCGTATTGTTGTGGTTGTGTTGAGTGTTTTTGGGCATGTGTGTTTTTTTATTTGTTTTAGTGGTTTTGTGAGGTGTTGGATGTTTTTGATTTATAATGTCTTTGTGTGGAGTGCTGTGTTTTGTGTTGTGTTTTTTATGTTTTTATGTTGTGTGTTATGTGTTTGGTGTGTTGTGTGTGTTTTATAGTGTGTGTGTGTGTGTGTTTTGGGTTGTGTTTTTGTGGTGTGTGTTTTTGTGTTGTGTTGTGATGTGGATGTGTGTTTTTTGTTGTGTTTTGTGTTGTTGTGGGTTTGTTGACTGATTTTGTGCTCTTGTGTTTTTTTTTTGTTTTTGTAGTTGTGTGGGGGTGTTGAATATTGTCTTTTGTATGGGGTTTGTGTTTTTTGTATGTGATTTGTGTTGTGTGTGTGTTTTTTGTATTGTGTATGTTTTTTGTTGTGTTTTGTGTTGTGCGTGTTTGTGTTGTGTTTTGTTTTATGCGTGTTTGTGTTGTTTTGTGTTGTTGTGTTGGTGTTTTTGTGGTTGTGTTAATTGTTTTTGTGCTTGTGTGTTTTTTTATTTGTTTTTGTGCTTGTGTGTTTTTTTATTTGTTTTTGTGCTTGTGGGGTGTTGGTTGTTTTTTATTTATACTGTCTTTTGTGTGGGGTGTTGTGCGTGTTTGTATTGTTGTGTTCAGTGTTTTTGTGGTTGTATTGACTGTTTTTGTGCATGTGTGTTTTTTTATTTGTTTTTGTGGTTGTGTGGGGTCTTGGATGTTTTTGATTTATATTGTCTTTTGTGTGGGGTGTTGTGTTTTGTATTGTGTGTTATGTGTTTGGTGTGTTTTTTTTGTGTTGTGTATGTTTTGGGTTGTGTGTTTTTGTGGTGTTTGTTTTTTTTGTGTTGTGATTTGGGATGTGTGTGTTTTGTGGTGTTCGATGTTTTTGTGCTTTTGTGTTTTTTTATTTGTTTTTGTGGTTGTGTGGGGGTGTCGGATATTGTCTTTAGTGTGGGGTGTTGTGTTTTTTGTATGTGATTTGTGTTGTGTGTGTGTTTTGGGTTGTATTTTTGTGGTGTGTGTTTTTGTGTGATTTGTGTGTGTTTTTTTTGTGTTGTATTTTGTGGTGTGTGTTTTGGGTTGTGTTTTTGTGGTGTGTTTTTGTGTGATTTGTGTTGTGTGTGTTTGTGTTGTGTTGTTGTATTCGGTGTTTTTGATTTATATTTTCTTTTGTGTGGGATGTTGTGTTTTTGTGTTTGTGTTGTGTTTTATGGTGTTTGTGTGTGTGTTTTTTATGTTTTTGTGTTGTGTTTGGTGTGTTGTGTGTGTGTTTTTTGTGGTGTGTGTTTGGTGTTTTTTGTGTTTTGTGTTGTATGTGTTTTGTGTTGTGCGTTTTTAGTGTTTTTGTGTTTGTCATAAGTGTTGTGTTTGTGTGTTTTTTTATTTATTTTTTTTGGTTGTGGGGTGTTGGGTGTTTTGGATTTATATTGTCTTTTGTGTGGGGCATTGTGTTTTGTGTTGTGTGTGTTTTTTATATTTTTGTGTTGTGTGTTGTGTGTTATGTGTTTGGTGTGTTTTTGTTGACTGTTTTTGTGGTTGTGGGAGGGTGTTTGATGTTTTTGATTTATATTGTCTTTTGTGTGGGTTGTTGTGTTTTTTGTATGTGATTTGTGTTGTGTGTGTTTTTGAGTTGTGTGTGTATGTGTTTTGTGGTGTGTGTGTTTTGGGTTGTGTGTTTTTGTGGTGTGTTTTATACTGTATTGCAGTTTTATACAATAGTTTAATTCAGTTACCAGATTTGCAATTTTAGCCTTTTCTAAGTTTATTTTAGGTTTTAGGTAGTTAGATTTTTTGTTGTAACCTGTGTTGGTAGTTTGAATTGTCTTTTAGTCATATTTTGTCATTAGAAACTTTTTACGATAGTTAGATTGCAGTTTTGTAGACCTTGCCAAGCCGAGGTATCTGTTTATGTCCTCTTACGAACAGGTTATTCTTTATATCTATGCATAATTCGCTCCTTTTTAACATTGTCTGATAAATTGTGTGTGTTTTTAGTTCCTTGATGATGCAGATTGAATATCTAGAGACTGTAGACCTTGCCAAGTTGAGACACCGATTTATGTCCTCCTATTAACAGGTCAATTGTAGTGATTTTTTTCAATGCTTTCTCTCAAATTGTTGTCAATAAATATGCCTTTGTTTTAATATTTCCGTTTTCCTTCTTATAGAAGGTGCAACCCTTTGATAAAAGATATCAGTACCTTCTGTTGCAGCTGAACCGTATGAAATAATTGCATTCAAGGTATTTTCTTACTTTTGTTTGTGTGTTTTAACGTTAAATTAAACTACGTAAACCTATACATAATTTTAATGACATCAACACCATGACAATTGACACATATACTTATTAGTTACAAGGGAACACAACAAGATGTTTTCATATGATAATGAGTCCTTATCATGTCCTTGTTTTGTATTTGGATGTCTTTTATGAAGTATATCTATGTCAATATTAAAATACCAATTCTTTGGCCATAAATAAACCAAAATTTAATCTGACTTTGCTTTATTTTATCTGGTTTCAATTTATTTACGCATTTACTAAATGTATGAGAAATTCTTCCAGGTGATTAATGATTGTTTTGGTTTTGCGGGGCCATTGTTTCTTAATAAACTGATCCAGTTTCTTCAACAAGGTGTTACGACGAGCAATAAAGTTTTTACTTGTACCAATTGTTTTATTAATATCTTATTTGATATGCTTCTTCGTTACTTTATTCCCTTTAGGCACCATACTTTTATTTCGCATTCCTTCATACACAACTTTATATGTCAATTTAAAACATTGCAAATATCTATCTGTCAAATATATTAACATAAACATGGTTATGGTGATGGTGATGCCATTCCTTTTTTTTTTTCTTAAATAATTTCCTTCTATTTGCATATCAAACAATTGGAACAAAAAAACTTTAAAAAAATTTGGTTCCATCTTTGTTATTTCTTCCAGGTTCAGTGAATGTGGATGGGCATTTACTTGCATTATCCTTGGGGCTCACCTCTCTAATTAAGTAAGTTTAACTCTTGTAGTTAATATAGTTCATTATATTATATTTCACTTATATGTTTTTCCTGCATAATAAGTTTAAGGTTCAGGTGATGATTGTCCTAACCTTAAAAGCTCTATTTAAGTCATCTTTCTTCTATTCTTGTGCGTTATTGTTAGAAAGTTATCTTGATTGTGGTCATCCCTAATATGTTTTGGCTTTTATACTTCTAAAATCAACTCAATATAATTTTTAGTATAATTATCATAAAATAAATAATAGAATAAAAATCGAATATACATCTAAACATGATTGCTTTTTTATAGGCCATTGAGTGAATTTTGATGAACTGCATTATATATATATATAACTTCAGAAAGGTTGCTAAGTAAAACAAAAGTTCCCTGTGTTGGGTTACAAATTTAGGTGTTCCGGACTTTTAATAACTATGTATGACAATAATAATAAAAACACTCATACATTTCAATAAATAAATAAATAAATAAATAGAAAAAAAAATTCAAAAGTTTGATTACCACCCGTCACGTATATCGAATTTTCACTCTGGTAGTCTTCTTTCTCAGTTTATGCGGTAAATTTTAATTTTTGTTTAAAAATTACATTATGTAAAAAATAAATAAATTTATTTTTAGGATTAAAAATAAATCCAGTTGTTCTACTCAAGTTTTTTATTTTTTTATTACCTTTTAGAAAATAATAGATTTATTCCTTCATTTCTAACTACACTATATTTGGTTAATTTATCAATCATTTTGTTCTACTCGTTTTCTATTTTTTTATTACCTTTTAGAAAATAATAGATTTATTCCTTCATTTTTAATTACACTATATTTGGTTAATTTATCAAATAATGTTAATTTATTGTTGTATTTATACAATATAATGGGATTTTTAAATATTACATCATAGGAAAAAAGTCTTCATAAATATAATAAATGTAACGATTTCACTACAAAATTTAAGTCATATATCATATAAACGATTTCAGCTTTTATATATATATATATATATATATATATATATATATATATATATATATATTCTTAATTCTAGTATATTTTAATAGTTGTTTAATCAAAGCAGCCTAGTCCATTCTCACGAAAAGATTGGGCTTTCAAATTTGGGTTGCCCATCCCAAGGCCCAAAATAGAAGACGCTTTTGAGAATTTGATATTAGCATTTAGCCGTTGTGATTTCAAAACAGTACTCTATTCCTCTCTTCGCTCAATTGCTAAATCTCAGAAAGAAAAGAACGTTACTCTTTTGTGCTCCATTGCTCTCTTGGAAAACAGTACTCTATTCCTCTCTTCGCTCAATTGCTAAATCTCAGAAAGAAAAGAACGTTACTCTTTTGCGCTCCACTGCTCTCTGTTGCGCTCCACTGCTCTCTGTTGCGCTCCATTGCTCTCTTGCTTTATTGGTCAAGAAGTTGGATCTTGGAAATGGAGAACCATGAACGGTAATCTCACTTTCTCTCTACTAACCAATTGAATTAACCACTTCTTCTTTAACACAAAGCACCCGTTCTTGCAGATCAATCCATTCAAATCCAAATGCTCGCTGAAAATTCCACCGCTTTGTTCTTTGACTACGTTCCTTCTGAGT
>Ga0214544_1009446_pt1 | contig 15262 bp, 13 predicted proteins | sample CNSS3metaG_FD_160074 | JGI IMG/M metagenome (GOLD analysis project Ga0214544, IMG submission 160074) | Root nodule microbial communities from cowpea collected in UCLA plant growth center, Los Angeles, California, USA - CNSS3 | ecosystem: Host-associated > Plants > Roots > Nodule | place: USA...
GCGAAACATCCCATTGCGTGAATGGGAGAAAACTTTGGATTGCCTTTATTGACTGAAAAATTTATGGGAATTGAGTTTAGGGTTTGAACTTCACTTGAATCAGGGATGAACAGATAAAAATATACACATGACTCCCCACATATGTTGTCCTTACTCCCCACTTACTTGTCATATGCGATATTTCGTTTGTGTTTGCGAAACATCCCATTGCGTCAATGGAGAAAACTTGGGATTGCCTTTGATGACTAAAATATTTATGAAAATGACTATACAAATGAACTTCACTTGAATCAGGGATGTGTACACAAAAAAGTACACGTAACTCCCCACATAGCTTATCCTTACTCCCCACTTAGTTGTGACACGTGATATTTCGTTTGTGTTTGCGAAACATCCCATTGCGTGAATGGGAGAAAACTTTGGATTGCCTTTATTGACTGAAAAATTTATGGGAATTGAGTTTATAAATGAACTTCACTTGAATCAGGGATGAACAGATAAAAATATACACGTGACTCCCCACATATGTTGTCCTTACTCCCCACTTACTTGTCATATGCGATATTTCGTTTGTGTTTGCGAAACATCCCATTGCGTGAATGGGAGAAAACTTTGGATTGCCTTTATTGACTGAAAAATTTATGGGAATTGAGTTTATAAATGAACTTCACTTGAATGAGGGATGAACAGATAAAAATATACACGTGACTCCCCACATATGTTGTCCTTACTCCCCACTTACTTGTGATATGCGATATTTCGTTTGTGTTTGCGAAACATCCCATTGCGTCAATGGAGAAAACTTGGGATTGCCTTTGATGACTGAAATATTTATGAAAATGACTATACAAATGAACTTCACTTGAATCAGGTATGTGTACACAAAAAAGTACACGTAACTCCCCACATAGCCTTTCCTTACTCCCCACTTAGTTGTGACACATGATATTTCGTTTGTGTTTGCGAAACATCCCATTGCGTGAATGGGAGAAAACTTTGGATTGCCTTTATTGACTGAAAAATTTATGGGAATTGAGTTTATAAATGAACTTCACTTGAATCAGGGATGAACAGATAAAAATATACACGTGACTCCCCACATATGTTGTCCTTACTCCCCACTTACTTGGCATATGCGATATTTCGTTTGTGTTTGCGAAACATCCCATTGCGTGAATGGGACAAAACTTGGGATTGCCTTTATTGACTGAAAAACTTATGGGAATTGACTATACAAATGAACTTCACTTGAATCAGGGATGTGTACACAAAAAAGTACACGTAACTCCCCACATAGCTTATCCTTACTCCCCACTTAGTTGTGACATGTGATATTTCGTTTGTGTTTGCGAAACATCCCATTGCGTCAATGGAGAAAACTTGGGATTGCCTTTATTGACTGAAATATTTATGGAAAATGACTATACAAATGAACTTCACATGAATCAGGGATGTGTACACAAAAAAGTACACGTAACTCCCCACATAGCCTTTCCTTACTCCCCACTTAGTTGTGATATGTGATATTTCGTTTGTGTTTGCAAAACATCCCATTGCGTGAATGGAGAAAACTTGGGATTGCCTTTATTGACTGAAATAGTTACGAAAATGACTATACAAATGAACTTCACTTGAATCAGGGATGTGTACACAAAAAAGTACACGTAGCTCCCCACATAGCCTTTCCTTACTCCCCACTTAGTTGTCATATGTGATACTTCGTTTGTGTTTGCAAAACATCCCATTGCGTGAATGGAGAAAACTTGGGATTGCCTTTATTGACTGAAATAGTTACGAAAATGACTATACAAATGAACTTCACTTGAATCAGGGATGTGTACACAAAAAAGTACACGTAACTCCCCACATAGCCTATCCTTACTCCCCACTTAGTTGTGACATGCGATATTTCGTTTGTGTTTGCGAAACATCCCATTGCGTCAATGGAGAAAACTTCGGATTGCCTTTGATGACTGAAATATTTATGAAAATGCCTATACAAATGAACTTCACTTGAATCAGGGATGTGTACACAAAAAAGTACACGTAACTCCCCACATAGCCTTTCCTTACTCCCCACTTAGTTGTGACACATGATATTTCGTTTGTGTTTGCGAAACATCCCATTGCGTGAATGGGAGAAAACTTTGGATTGCCTTTATTGAGTGAAAAATTTATGGGAATTGAGTTTATAAATGAACTTCACTTGAATCAGGGATGAACAGATAATTATATTTTGAAGTAGAAAATGAGTGTTCAATAGAAGAAAACAGTGGACTGGAACTTTTAATACATTAAGTGTATTGCATATCCCCACATACGTTTGCCCTACTATGTAGAATGATGATAAACATAGTTGTGAATAAATCACTTGAACTCTTGAAACGACCAACAATACGATCAATACTAAGCAGCAAAATTACACACACAAAATATAACGCACAGCCAACGAAACTAAGAAAATCCTACTGGAAATAAAGCAAATTAGATACTAAGCACCACAACCATGTAATTTGTCACATATTTTCACGGATCATTTGTTTGCGCAGCGTTAGTGCTTGAGGAGGTACCATCACTGCCAGAGGAACCTTGGCCATGGTCAGTCTTCTTGGTCACTATGGAGGGTTTTACAAGTTTTCGCAATAACTCATCAATATTGGGATCCATGCATGGGGGGAGGACAATGTCAGACCTTTTAGTTGCATGGATAAGCTCATCCGTTGGTTGACATATATCTGCCTTGAAGATCTAGTACCACAGAGTAACAAAATGTATACAAAGTCAAGGTGTGCGTAAAAAATGACAGTATCTCGTTGACAATGTTTAAGATTGTGATTCACACCTTCACAATGTTGCGTGCTGTAATGTTGACATAGCAAAGTCGGGGACGGGGACTGAATGCTGCAACCTATTACAACAACTATTAAAGTTAGACAAATGATGTTATAGAATGTTGAAACATCAATATGATTCACTGTTTAAGGTTGGCAACATATGTTCTTACTGTCTGCAACAGCAAAACAGCCCCCACTATGAGGTGTTGTCCGAATTCTGGATTGAGCAGCACCTTTCTATGGACACTTGCCCACACCGTCGCACTGGTATCCTATTGTTGTTTTAAGTAGAAATATTATTTGAACTATGTCGTCAACCAAAAATATCAAATGTGTGTTTTGTATGCTTACCTTTATAGATATTTGCATATCTCCTAGCCCATTAGGCTTACATTGTTTGACAATGCATGCCACAAACGGAAGAATGGTTGTGCATTTGCAACTTCCTAACTGGGTTGCATTTTCAATTTTGCCTTCCTTCAGTAGCCCTGCAGAAAACAAGTTTTTCACCCAAATGTCATTTGTTAACTAATAGGTTGGACAAATCTAAAATTATCAGTGACGGAATACCATGGAATTTTATGAACTGTTCTGCCCAATAACCATGGATTCGATTTGAAATCTCGTTCGTAAGTTGCGGAGGCAATGTCACGAGCAAATTGTTGAGTGCTTTCAGCTTGTTCATTGTCCCGATTAATCATTGCTGCTTGGACATTTCCCGCAGGTCCTGGAATTAGTGTTCTTGATGAGTTGCCTCTTTTCACGAATGACTCCAAATCCTGCTCTTCAACATCAAGTCCTTGCCAGGGTTCCATTACCTAACAACGTACGATCAAATTCAAAAAAAATATTGTACCCAGTAATACAAGGTCGAGAAAAAGCACTTGTACGTGTACACGATAAGAAATTTCGAAACCTTATTTCGTCGATCCTTTAGAATTGCAACGAAGGAATATAGTGGTGCTTTGTGTTGGTTCGCAAAGTGTTGGGCCAACGGTCCAGTACTTATACTAAAATGTCGTTAGGCGAAATGACTAAAATGCCTTTACTTTTCTTGCATTGTAAGTTTGTATTTAAAGCGGTCTGTTTCCTGTTCCATCGAGCAGAAGTAAATGTCTGTCCAACTCCCCCACCTACCAACTCTTAACTCACCTTTATGGCACCACCTTCCCCATTTTGAAGATGCAGTTCATTGATGTCTCATAATGGTGAGCCCAGCTACTTAAAGACGGATGAGCCATAACTGCGGACATCACCATAAAGCCATGTTGGTGGCAATCTTCATTGCAAGTAAGTCATTCACCTTTTTTTTGAAAAATTAATTTTTTTGTCATTCAGACATGTTCCATATCCTCATTAATGAAGCACAATGTGTGCAGTATCACAATAAGTAGAAGATGGCATTCGTGTGTCATTTGGTTTTTAGGGTTCAAGTTTACAAAACATTTATTTTGGAGGAACAAAAAATAAATACAGCCCTAACATTCGTAAGTCAAGTTGGTGGAAATATTAATGTCTGTCATTTGTAGGCATTTAATTTACCACAACATTGAGGTGATGAAGTCATTTCACTCAGCAGATAACATCCCCTTCGAGGAACATTTCGAAATCCATATACCAAATCAGCAGCCTGAACAAGTACACGTCAAAAGTGGTCTGCCTCACAATGACTCCGGAGATGATATTCCACCCAAAGTACACATGTGTTTTGATAGCTTAAATAATGTAAAACAATTTTATAAAAATTACGGTATTAGAAGCGGCTTTGGTATTCGCACCAGGACTTCAGCACGGGGCGAAGACAATGAAATCAACTACATCAAGTTGGTCTGTTCACGCGAGGGAAATTATGTGTCTGCTATTCCTCCAGAATTGAAGACCGTCCCCACTAAAGCAAAACAGTGTAAAGCTTCAATCACCGCAGCAAAGAAAGACGGACAATGGTTCATAAGGAGCGTTGTAACTGATCACAGTCATGACATTAGTCCGAAGAAGTCAAGGCTAATACGGGGCAACCGTAAAGTTGATATGCATTCAAGGCAAACTGTTGAAACTAACGATGACGCTGGTGTCCGAATTAACAAAAGTTTCCGCTCTCTTGTGTCTGAAGCAGGTGGATATGAACACGTTAACTTCATTGAACGTGATGTTCGCAACTACATTGGTCAACAAAGGCGATCATTGTGTAAGGATGGGGATGGGCAGGCCCTTCTACGACATTTTTCAAAAATGCGAGAATTAAACAACGACTTCATCTTTGAAATTGACATGAACGAAGACAACCGTATATGCAATGTTTTTTGGGCCGATGCGCGCAGTAGAGCGGCATCTGAGGATTTTGGTGATGTTGTGTCTTTTGACACCACATATCTGACCAACAAATATGACATGCCTTTCGCTCCTTTTGTAGGTGTTAATCACCATGGACACTCCATTTTATTAGGTTGTGGTCTAGTATCAGTTGAAGACACAAGGTCGTTCGTGTGGATTTTTGAATGCTGGCTTCGGTGCATGTATAACAAACCACCGGAAGGAATTGTTACCGACCAATGTAAGGCAATGCTTAATGCAATTGGAGAAGTTTTCCCAAATACCAAACATCGATGGTGTCTATGGCACATAATGAAAAAAGTGCCGGAAAAATTGCAAGGTTACACAAATTACAAATCTATCAAGACTGAATTGAAAAGACTAGTGTATGATTCAATCACGGTGGGTGAGTTTGAGTTGGGATGGCAGGCATTTATTGGACAATATGATTTGACCACAAACGACTGGCTCACTACATTGTTTGACGAGAGACATTGTTGGGTTCCTTGCTATCTAAAAAGTCAGTTTTGGGCTGGAATGTCAACCACCCAAAGGAGTGAAGGCCTGAACGCTTTTTTTGATGGGTTCATTAATTCGGGAACTACTTTGCAACAATTTGTTGTGCAATATGACAACGCATTACGGCAAAACGCAGAAAAAGAATTTGAAGCTGACTTTGCTTCATCCAATACCACTGTTGCATGTGGATCACAATCTCTTATTGAGAGGCAATTTCAACTAGAGTACACGCACGCCAAATTTGCGGAGGTCCAGAACGAATTTAGGGGAAAGATTAATTGTTTCGTGAAAAGGGTGTTCGAAGACGGATGTCTGTTGAACTATACTGTAAGGGAAGAGTGGTTGTGGGAGGGAAAAAAATACCACAGAATGCATGATGTTGTGCTTGACACGCTGACAACCAATATCCAATGTAGTTGTATGTTGTTTGAGTTTAGGGGCATCATGTGTCGTCACAGCTTGTTGACGCTTGGACAAGAAGACATTGAGTGCGTGCCAGAAAAATATGTTCTCCGTCGCTGGTCCAAAAATGTTAGGAGGAGGCATAGTTTGATAATAGCGGGATACAATAGAAGTAATGATGACCCACGGATGCAAAGATACAAAATCTTATGCAAGAGGTTTTACGATTTAGCGGAGGTGGCATGTGACTCAGACGCTTCATCTACGATGTTGTGCAATGAGCTGAATTCTATTGCAAAAGGATTAGGTGTCCCTACCAAATCTAATCCTTTTTTACTTACCCAACAAGGTGACATTGAAGACAATGGCGGTGAACATGTTAAATCCCATTTGAAAATTTAAATTATTGACCTTAATTACATGTTAAACACAAAAACAGAGCACTTCATAGTTTAACACAAGGGCAACACGGTGACAATTGTGATTTGAATACATTTATGACTCATCCATAATTGACCGTTGAAAGGAATATGTGTATCCGTTTCGAACCCCTCAGGTCTTCCCATTAAACGGACACGACTTTTGATAACCCCTCACCCACTATTATTTATTGTGACACCCGAACCCTAATGGCAGCAAAGTTGAGATTTCCTTTCATAGTTAAGGACAATTTAAGCACCACCAGATTCGCATCATGGCCGGAAATTTTAGTGCACGTATGGGGGAAAACAATGATCGAACACAAGCAGTTTCGGAGACGACGGTATTGTGGACTTTCACCACCATCAACATTCATGGTCAGGTATGTCTTTCAGTTATATTCGCCCATGTCCTGAATCTTTGTAGGGTTCTAAATTCTTTTTTAATGCGGTTCCAAGTTTTATTTGTGCATGTAAAACTTCGCGTATGTCGATCGACATTTTTCTGCGGCATTTGAAAACAAACTGCAGGACCAATGGACTTTAGTTGATAATTTTGGGAACACCTTTGTGGTGACCTACAACATGGATACATTGAACCCAAAATTAACCAATGGATGGAAAGACCTAGAGAACATATACACTGACCAATTAGTCGACTCATATGTTCAGCTTCGTTACGTTGGAGGCAATCGCTTTCAAATAACATGTTTTGTCGGCCTATGTGAACCAAAGAATAAGGAGTCATTTTTATTAGGTGCTGCAACGCACCCTGGGACAGCCCTATACGCTGTGAAGTTGACGAAATCTCATGCACAAGCTAGCCATCTGGTAGTATCTATTCCTTAACTTCTTATGTGTTGCTTTCAAAACTGTGACTGCAATTTGGAGTTGACCTCATCTGACTCCATGTGTACTTGTGTTATTTGACTGTTTGCAGGACCTCAATGTTCGTTTTGGTGACATCATAAGAAGCCTACAAATGGATGTGGTTTACCTTTTGGCAACAAGAAGCGGAGTAGAGTGCAAACTGCTGGTTTCCCGGAATAAGAGATCAACCAAGTTTGGACAAGGGTGGAGGCAGTTCTGTGTAGACAATCAATTGAAGGAAGGAGACAGACTTGTGTTTGAGGTTGACCATGTTCAGAAACATTGCATAATTGAGGTTTTCATCAATGGATGCAATTGTGATGTCGCCAAGTCCATCAATTTAGACTAATTTCATAATGTCGCATCTAGCATTATGTTGTTTGAACAATTATGTTATCCAAGAAAGTTAATTATTTGTTCCCACCTATTGGATCCGTTTGTTTACGTTATTGGCTTTATGTTACAAACCTCATTCCTAAGTCATTCACTTAGACACTGATTAATTAAAGTTACCTATTTCTGATTGAAGACGATAGATGGGAGTCGTTGTGACTTAAGCGTTATTCCTATTACGTTGGTTAACAAATAAAGTCCTTTGCGTCACTTAAGCGTTACCCTTCTTCAAATAAAATAATTTCATGTAAATCGACCCACACAAGACCCCAAAGTTATACGTGGTACAAAAGCGGGGAGTTAGTCGTAGTTAAGTGGGGAGTACAGTTTAACTTTTTGAACACTGCTTCAACATTCAAGATAAATTAATCTTAAGTAATCTGTTTCGACGTTTAACAATGATGTTGCGCACTCACGACGTCTAATACACCAATCCAAATTCAATGACCGCAAGTGGGTGGATTTAATATGAGCACACAATTTCAATAACACCAGACGCCTATGTGGGGAGCAAGGAACCTCTACGTGGGGAGTTGAAGCAGAGTTTTGTGAACAGAAGTGCAGGACGTAGACAAAAACGATAAAAAATTGTGGTCAAGCGTTATTCCTATTACGTTGGTTAACAAATAAATTCCTTTGCGTCACTTAAGCGTTACCCTTCTTCAAATAAAATAATTTCATGTAAATCGACCCAGACAAGACCCCAAAGTTATACGTGGTACAAAAGCGGGGAGTTAGCCGTAGTTAAGTGGGGAGTACAGTTTAACTTTTTGAACACTGCTTCAACATTCAAGATTAATTAATCTTAAGTAATCTATTTCGACGTTTAACAATGATGTTGCGCAGTCACGACGTCTAATAAATCCTTTAAAATTATAATAAAATTCAAAATCACCTTACGATTTTTAATTAATAAAACCCATCAGGTTCTTCGCCATGTTTTATTTTATGGTAAATTATTTTTTTTAATTTCTTAGAGATTATAAGAATTAAATTTAATATTTATACGATTAATTACATAACTTATATTTTATGAATAATATTATCTCTGATCTAAATATTTGAATACTCTCCTTATTTTCCCATCAAAACATGTGTTTTATAATAGCAGCAGATAATCTCAAGAGACTATATAGTATTTTAGCTAAAACTGTCTTTGTGAGATTTTTTCTAAAATATAATAAATGTTATTCACATGCCTTTTGAACATGATTTGGTACATTTTACAAAACATTCCTATGATAATTATGTTACTAAGTTGTTGTTTTTCAATTTATGTACTTTATAAAATATTTGAGTGAGAATTTACTTAAAAAAACTTTAAATATAATAATATTTAATTCATAGTAAAATTTGGTAAGTATAAATTGAAATTTATTAATATTTAGTTATTTCTTGTTACATCCTTTATTTACTTTCTACCGTTCTTTTCTATTCATTATTTCCACATATATATTATTTGCACTTGTCTAAATTTTTTCCGTTATTTCCGGACCATGTAAGCAAAATATATTTAAAAATTTAAATCCTTCCATATCAAATTTAGAAGCTTCAATACTCTTTTTTGTTTAAATAACCTTAAGAGAAATGCACCATCTTTATAAATATTTTTAAAGGATATTCATTTTTTTATTTTCAAATATATATGTTTAACAAACCAGAAATTCACCATTTATATTTTATTTAATAAAAGTGGCACAAGCATCCATTCTTTACCGCTAAGTATCATGTTATTTATTTAGAAAACTTTTTATTCCTTTATCTTTTTTCTTTTCTTTTTTAAATTTAAGATCAGTTTAATTTTATTAAACCTAATAACTTATTGATAAGAAACAGGAAAATTTACCAGTATAAAAAACCATAAAAAAGAAATGTAAATAAACCAAGTTTTATCGAACATTTTCAAAGTTAAACCATGCTGATTTAGTCAACGAAAAATGGCATGCATGAATCAGATAAGGAAAGTGTTTTTATAATCGAAAGGACATGAGAATTTAGGGAAACACAGAAGGAGACAGGTGCAGTGTTTCTGAATTTACCGAAGACTTTTACGTGGCTGAACTGTTATTTTAATTGAAGAGTTTGAAACAGCGAAAAGAGAAGATTTCGAATTCGAAAGATGAATCTATGCCCTGAGAAGATCGAAAAGGAATAATAATAATAATTAAGAGATGACTGAAAGTGAAAAACACAACAGAACAACATTAATTAGTTGTTTTTAATGAATAATAATGGTGGACATGTGAAGGCAATGCATTGACCTAGCTGGTGGAAGAAACAGTTTCCACTTGCCCCAAGGGAATGTTTGAGGACCCCACAAAAATACCGAACGAAGTTGTGCTTTTCAGAAAATTTTTCTAAGTCATTGCAAATACTATAATTAACAGCAGGTGGATGAATGACATAGGGCACACTGAAGGAGTTAAATAATGAATGCAACAAGTGGATGAAAATTATATATAATATGTTATTAGGTTAGTAGTATATTTAGTTGGGGCAGGTAATCCAATTTTCAAAGATTTGTCTAATTATATTATGTATATGATCAATAGTATTATACATGTAATTGATTAACTCTATCTAGGTTGCATTAAAAGTGGGTGTGACATTAATTCCTGAATCAGCTAAAACACTGAGATCATACAACACTCCCTTGTCCTTCCTTTTCAGATTTCTTTTACTATAATTCCTCCGAATAATTCCACCAAAGTGCTTTCATAGTTGGAAGAATCTCAGATGTGATAATGAAGACAACAAAGCTGACAACCCACTAATTTTTGCACACACACACATAGAAAGAGTAGCTGGAAAGACCACAAAGCAACTCAACCAAATTTATAATTACAAACTTCCAACACCTAACTCTCTTTCTCTTTCCTTCATCACCCCAAAACTCCTTTCAACAAAACATTTCAAAAACCATAAGGTACAATCGAGAAGATCTCTTACGAGTACAAATTCTCTATTAATTTTTTTAGTAATTCTCTCAGAATACACCGATGTTGATAATTTAAATGTATTTTGAAGACACAGCAAAATAGACGACCAAAGCATCAAAATAAAACCAAATCCATATGCTTCATTCCCACATGATAGTTCAATGAATACAGGAATTGCATGTGCCATGGAGAAAAACAGGCCCAGTATTCACTTCTTCTTCTTCTATGTCTCTCTCTATATATATAATATGTAATTTAAAAGCAACCGAGATCAGAAGTAAAACCCTCACGTTCTCTCAGATAAACAAAGGAAGTGTGTAGTAATAATAATAATAATAATTAACCTTGTGTGTCCTATTGTTAGTTCTGAACAACTTCAGGCCAACGATATCCATATTGTGGAAAGAGAAAAATAGGGAAGATCAAAGATCAAAACAAAGAAAATATGTTATTTATTAATGCATGTTCTCTTGATTATTTTTTTTCCTTTGTCCTCCCATTTTTCTTTCTTACCATGTCCCTTCACCAATCATTCCAGTCCAATATCCAGATGAGTTTCCCTGTTGCGGTTGTTGTTGTTGTTGTTCTTTACTGTGTTCCACTTCAGCTGATCCTGCTGCAGCAGAAAGCTGCTTATTGACATCTCCAAAAGGGAACAAAACTCTGCCACCCCTCTCTTGGACCTGATGATGATCATATGATCTATTTCCCATCCCATCAACTGAGGAAAAGCTGAGGCTTGGTTTCACTTCTTGCATGGGAAACCCTGATGGGTAAAGGGCATTGTTGTTTCCTGAGTTTGGCATCAAGGAAGAAGGAGCATAAGGGTTCAAGCCCCTTGATGCCATGCTGGACCTCAGAAGCTCAAGAGCTGAAAGAGAGGCTGGAGCAGCAGAACAAGAAGGAGAGTTTTGGTGATGATGATGATGAGTGGTGTCACTGTTTTGCATCTCAACATAAGGGGAGATGCCATGATGATGAGGATGATGATAGTTGTCCATAGCTGGGAAAGCCAGGTTGAGATCCTGGCCACCATGTAACATTTTAGGGTTTTGTGAAGAGAGGTTTGGGGGATTTAGGTCAGGAAGCTTTGATGATGATGATGAGGATGATGAAGCTGTGATTCCTCCTGCTCCTGCTCCTGCTGCTGCTGAAGAAACCTTCTTGTTCTTCCTTGAACCACCTCCAACCGGAACGTTTCTCAGAGACCCTCCTTCTGTCCAATACCTTCTACAAGTCTTACAGAAGTATCTTGGTTGTGTGAGGCTGTAGTTGTTGTAATAACAGAACTTTGTGTTCGTCGAATTGCACCTTGGACAATTCAGTTGCTCTTGTGGTCTTGCTTTCTTCTCTAAAACTGGCCTTGCACATGAATTTGGACCCATCCCCTCCATCACTCTCTCACAACTCCAATGTCCTCAGAAACCCCAAAAGAGAGAGAACAAACACCTACAGTTACAAGTGTATCCACAACCACAAAAACTAAGCTTTATCCAACCAAATAAAACCACATGGTTCAGTGAGACAAAACTCCATACTGCTGGTGGTGGTGGTGGTGGTGGTGATTTTGAAGTTTACACGCAAGATTTTTGAAGATTAGTCAACAACAAAATCAAAGATACAGTACTGAGAACAAATACAAAGTTTTGAAAAATGTAAAGGAATCAATAATCGACAATACTAATAAGAAACAGTATCTTTTTAAGTTTTTGTTTGGTTTAACAAATGATCGCACACGAGCAAAAGGGAAAAGGGAAGAAAAAGAAAAAGAAAAAGAAAAAGCAGTGGTTTTGTATATAGGATTTGATGAAAAACTTGGTTTGGTAGAAAAAGATATAGAAGATGGAATGTGTGTGTATATATATATATATATATATATATATATATATATATATATATATATATATATATATATATATATATATATGAAAGATAGAAAGAAGTTTGAAATGTAGTGGAAGTTGATATTTTGTGTCAGCTTTTGAAGAAGAAGGCGAAAACCCAGAATAAATAAGTGAGAATTGTGGTTGAAAGAGGGATGAAATTGAAAGAAAAAGCAAAGGGTGATTTGAGAGAGAGAGAAAGAAATGAACCTTGTTTGTCTGAAACTGCTCCTTAGTGCAAGAAAGAATGTTTTGGTTGGTTTGTGGGGTGGCTTTATGCGTAGCCTTACTTTATGAATGCAACAAAGGAAAAGGAGAAAGCGAGAAGAGAAGAGAGAAGAGAAGTCTCTCGTTTGACTACACTATCAATATCTCTTCACCATCTTTTAGCCTTTAAGGGACTCACTTTTTTTTTTTTGTTAGGATACTTATGAACATACACTTTACTATCATCATCTACTTCACTTTCTTTTTACATTTTCTATTACATCACTTATATCATATTTATTATTATTATTATTATTTTATCTTCACTTTCTTCACAGTTCCGTATTTTTAAAATTAATTTAGCTTAATTTGTTTATGTATACTCAATAATTCTATATTATTTCAGAGTTGATATTAAAAATGTAATTTAAATATTTTTTTCTTTTTTATCTTTCAAAACATCTCTTAAGAATAAAGTTGTGATAAAATTTTAATCTCTAAAATGAATAATATCTAATAATTGATTTAACAATGTCTCGTATAGTTCAGAAGTCAAAATTAAATGCACTTTAAATACTTTTTCATTTTATTTTTTGAGGTGTCTTTTAAAGATAAAATTATGACGAAGTTTCATACTCCAATATCCACACCGACAATACCTTGAAAATACGATCATTATTTTTAATATTTGTTGGACAGACTTAGATCGGGGCAAAATAAAATTATAATTTTAAAATCAATTTAACTTTAGCCAAGAAATAATGAAAAAATTATTTATTAAATCTAGAAATGGTCTGAATACTTATCCATTCTAGATTTGTTTCTTTTTTTCTGTTTTCTTTGGAGAATAATGAGAATGAATAATGAGAATGAATAATGAGAATGTACTGTTGAGTGTTTCAACTTTTCAAAAACTATAGACTCTTATTGGCTGTTCAAATAGTCAAACTTTCTTTTTCTCTAATCAAGTACTCTTTATTTTGGGCCAGAATCAAGGACTATATTCTTAAATTTTTAATTGAATTATCTCTTATTGGAAAAATATGTTCAATTTTATTTCTTTTATGCGTAAGTACAGGTTTTGGTTTGTTTGAATTCATATTGCTTTTCTTAAATTAATTCATAATGTCTTCTTCAATAGACTTCCCTACATGCATGTGTTTTCAACAGTTACACCATATTGCTTTCAAAGTTTCTTTGGTTTAATTAATGTTATATCTAAATGTAAATCTCAATATTTATTTTGTATAAAATCATTTTTAACCATATGTTATATTGTTTCCTCTTACAAATATTTTCATCATGTGTACATTCATCTATTTAATTTTATGGATGGCTAATGATCCATCATTATTTCTTAAAATCCAATGAATCTTCTTATCAATACATGATGGATCAAATTTAATTCAACCAAATTTTTATGGTTATTCTTTCTTTAAATTACCGCTTTAAATTTTTTTTAAAAATAGATTTTTCTATTTCTTTTAAAAACCTTTTAAAAGAAATGTAATTATAAACGTTTCTTTATAATCTTTTAAAATACTAATTTTATGGATAGATTGGATATTATGGGTTAAGTATGTTTTTAGTCTCTAAACTTTGATTCAAAATAAAAATTCGTCTCTGTATGAAATTTTGATACATTTTTGTCCCTAAACTTTAGAAATGAATGAATATAGTCCTTAGTCCTTTAAACTCAATTATGTTAACTTTTTTTGACGTGTCGAACGTTTTTCATTTTTCATGTTAGTATTAGAGTTGTTTACCCTGTTTGACACATTCCTGATTCAATATCTATTGAGAAATGTGTTCGATACCTAAAAAAAAAATAGCGTAATTGAGTTGAAAGAACTATATTCATTCATTTTTTAAATTTAGGGACCAAAATGTATTGAAGTTTTGGACATAGAGAAATTCCAATTTTAGATCAAAGTTCAATGACTAATAACATACTTAATCCCAAATAAATTTATTTAAAAAAGGATCAGATTGAATATTTTTTAATTAAAATCTTTCAGAACTTAAAAAGAAAAACTGTATTTAAACCGATCTAAACAAAAATTATCTGAATTATTAACTTTTGTCCATATTTTATTTTAGATGAATGAAAGAGAGTTATGTACTAACACAAGTTTCTTCGGAATAATATATTATTCTAATTTAAAGTTGGGTCCGCTTGGACCATTGGTATGTGCTAAACATGATTGTTGTTTTCAACTTTTAATGACTCACCCAGGTTTTGTTCTGCACTAACCACGTTATTTTTTTTTTTTAATTGCTTCAACACCTTCTTCAAACATACTCAATACATGGCTTGTTCCTGCAGAGGGACAAATAAGATAAGTTAGACACGAGTGTTACCTTACTATGTAGTCCGCTATCTCCTTAGTTGGCCTCTTCCCATTCGATACATGCCGGCTTGAACCCAGGAGGGGTTACCTGCAGAAGAATCTCCGAAGCTCAAGTAAGTCAAAGCTCTCAAGAGT
>Ga0214544_1009447_pt1 | contig 15261 bp, 16 predicted proteins | sample CNSS3metaG_FD_160074 | JGI IMG/M metagenome (GOLD analysis project Ga0214544, IMG submission 160074) | Root nodule microbial communities from cowpea collected in UCLA plant growth center, Los Angeles, California, USA - CNSS3 | ecosystem: Host-associated > Plants > Roots > Nodule | place: USA...
AAGTGATATTTCTATTATATATTTTTAACAACATTTAATTTATTTAAATTTATATTTTACATTAAACTTTATTTAAATTTTATTTTAAAATTATAAATATATAGATTAATAAATTTATATTCGAAATATTTGTATAATATTCAATATCAACAATATTTTAGAGTTGGCTTAAAAATAATAATTTTATAAATTCAAATGTAAAATTTTAAAATAATTTTATAACAAATTAAAATAAATATATTTAAAATTTTAATATTAAATATAATTAATATTATTAAAATATTTAATAAAAATATCAATTTTAATAAAAATAATCATAACATTACATAAAAGTAAAATTTGGTCTAATTTTGGAGTGCCTGAAATTGAAAATTTTTAAAAAACAATTGGGACTCAAATCAAATCAATTTAACAAATATGAGGACCAAATTGAGATTCATACATTAATTTGACATGTGTCATCATATTAGATTGACACGTGGCACACTATAGACATGACACGTGGCATAAATATTTAAAAAAAAATTTAAAAATTGAAAAAAAAAATTAAAAATCAAAAAAAAATTTAAAAATTTAAAAAAAATCAAAAAAAAATTCTAAAAAACGAGGAGCTGACACTTGGCACCTACTTAATGGTGTTAGTTCTCTACTAACGGAAAGGACCTAATTGATACTAATTTACAAAAATGAGGACCTAATTGAGACTAATAAAAATACGATGACCAAATTGAGATTCTGCGACAAAAACGAGGACCAATAAAATATGTTATTTATATATCTTTTTCAATAAAATATGTTATATTTAATTATTTCAAATAATATGCTGAGTTAATCAAAATAAGAAATAAAATTTAGTTTTAAATAAAATATTGATTTCACAGTGTAAGGCCCATTACAAAAAACCCTTTTATTTCTTTTCTGCCCTAGAGTAAAGGGGTTGCCCTTATAAGTGGGCCTAAGGGCTGGCCCAACAGATAAGGTCCCTAAGTCTACCCTAAACCTAACATTTCTCTCATTTCAGAAACTGTTCCTGATCCTAAAGAGCCGCAGTCGCACTTCTGCTAGGGTTTGCCTCCTCACCGTTTCAAGTTCGCTTAAGTTGTTCCTACGCCACGTAAGTACTTTCTTTTTAGGTTGTGTGGTTTCTATCGGCCTTCTTCGTCTTTGACAGTTAGGGTTTCATAATAATATGGCCCTTTGTTCCATTTATCCACTGTTTTCATCTCTTTAGCCGCTCCCAGGGCAGCAATGCTCGCTATCGTGCCGCCAAGGCTTCTGTTAACCCTTCCTCCAGGTATGGGAAGTTAGGGTTTCGAGTTTGAGTTATCTCTGATCTATTTTTGAGTTGTCTTTGATCTGCTTTTGAGCTTGTTGGATGTTGGTATGGATAAATCGTTGTTTGTGGTGCGTGGGATACCTTGTATGATTGGTGGGTTTGGGAAATATACCTGCTGCATGTGAGTTCAGGGCGAGACCTGGTAATCTCGCCTAGGCGAGTCGGACTCGCCTAGGCGAGTCTGGCGAAGGTTCGCCCAGACTTTTTACGCGAGCGGGTGGCCTTGAGTTTTGAGCGAGACACTGCCTCGCCTAGGCGAGGTGAGCTCGCCTAAGCGAGCTGGTGTTTTAGCTTCTACCAGCGTTATCGAATTCTCGCCTAAGCGAAGGGGAACTCGCCTGAGCGAAAGCCCTTCTCGCTTGAGCGAGATCCCTTGGCCTGAACGACCAGTTTGGGCGAGGGTGCGTGCTGGTTGGGTGTTTACTTCTCTACTCTTTTGTGTTTGGTGTGCAATTGGTGGGACTATCGTATAATGGCATGTGGGGTGTATTGTGAATGTGTGAGAGAGTGTATGAATTATGAATGACAAACTTGAGTGAACCCTTGGCATGAAATGAGCATGAAATGGTTGGTACCAAAGAGGCATGATAATGAGATGAGATGGAAATCCTTTATGCATGGATGGTTTATGATGAGTTGAAATGGGTTGGGCCTGGAACATGAAAGGCATTGGCTTTAGAGGTTGGTACGATTAATGTTTATCTATGCATGGTGAATATTCTTTGGCTGTGTGAATATGGTTGATCTGTGTCAGTGCATAATTCCTTGGAGTCTCTAGGTGAGACTTTCAGGGTCGCGCTTCAGTGGTCGGGACATAATTCCATGGCCCCTGTTAGTGGGTGTCCATGATGGTGCCCTATCTGTATAACTAGGTAAGGATTCAAGGTAAGGTTGCATCCTGACACTCTAACGAGTCAGTTAGTCTCACCTAGAGCGGACTGACTCCTGTGATGAGAGTAACAGGAGGCCTGAAATTCATTAAGAGCTAACCTTGTGGTGAGGGAAATTGATTCATTGTAACACTTGTAATACATAGCTCGGGGGTGAGCAGCTTGGGGGTGAGCAGAGGTATCCTCCACAAGTGTGGGCATCCGCTGAATCCGACCAAGTTATACGTATGCGGATGAGTCGAGTCGAGTCATAGTGTATTGATTGGAAAGTCATAACATGCTTGGATGTTGTATGGATATTGAATGGTGAAAATATATATTTGACTGTATGATAAAAATGTTGTTGGCTCTAGCTTACCCTGTTGTTGTGTGGTTGTCTTGTATGTGGTTCTTCTTTCTTGCGATGATCATCAATTTGATTGATGGGAGCAGATGGGCGAGGTTCTCGTGGTCAGCAAGGAAATGGCGATTCCGCTGCTTAGCCATCGGGGCTGGATCTTTTTATTTTCTTCATGGTTTTCATTAGGGCTATGGCCCATGTATTGTTTTACGCCTTGCTACTCTTTTCTCTTCTGCTAGACTTGTATTTGGTTTCCGTTGGTATCGTGATGTGCCCAGGTTGTAGGGGTTGTGTTAAGGACCCCAGGACTACGCTACAGTACTATTTTGTGGGACGTTTCCTTTAATTTCGCGTAATAATTAAATGGAACCTTACACACAGTGTAGAAAAACATAAATGTTAGATTTCCAAAAATAACAAAAATGATGAAGAATATAAAAATTGTTGATTACACTATTTAAAAATATAAAAGTTAGATGACAAAAAAAATTGAAATAAATGTAAATAAGAGATTCTGAAAAGATAAAATGTTAGACGATAAAAAAATATAAATAGTAAACTATCAAAGACTACAAAAGATAAACCAATTTTAAAATGTTGACTTCAAAAATATACAAAAAAAAATTAATTATACGTTGAATTATTATATATATATATATATATATATATATATATATATATGTGAAAAAATATTTAATTATTCTGTTTGTGTGAGAGAGTGGTATGTGTAATTTATATAAATAAAAATATTATTTTTTAAAAAGTTGCGAGTTATAATTTTGTATACCTGTCATCATCATCGGTTAAGATTTTTTTAATGTCTTGTATACGATGAGATGTTTTGGTAATTCAAAGTGATTTTTAGTTTTTCATTCATTCCTCTTTTATTTTTCCAATAAGATTAAGGCAAAAAAGGATATGAATTGGTGGTATGATAGTGTTACCTTTGTATAAATGCTTTGAAAAATCAAAAGATAAATTCTTTTAAGAGATAAGTTTGCAAATGAGTAAGTAAAAACTTCGCAGAGGCTCTTTGGTTTTATTTAGTTAAACAGATTAAAAAATTCAGTATGTCAAATTAATTAATACACTAAAATAAGCAAAAGTATAATGGAGTGAATTTTCAAGAAAAAATTAATAAAATATAGGATTACATGTCATTCGCTATTAATATTAATATTATAAATAATATTTAAAAACTTTTTAAATAATATTCTAAAATTAAAATCAAATAAAAACTTATAATTTAAAATAAAAAATATTACAAATAATATTTTAAAAATAATTTAAAAAAAGTAATAATTACAATTGAAATAAAAAATATTAATTACGATTTTATAAATATATAACAAATTTAGATATTTTATATTTTATGAAAAAAAATAACTATTTTTTTCATATATTTAAAATTTAATAACAAACATAGCAAGTATTTATGAATGTTCACTATAAAAGTTATTGTTTATAATTATTAATAAATATTTACATATTATATTTAAAAATAAGATTTTACAAATTTTTTGTGATTAAAATAACATGACATTATCATAATTAAAAATTAATTTAATATTACAACAAATTCTGTTAATAAAATAATAAAGTGTAATAAAAGATTTTAATTTAGAGTAAATCCAAATGTAAAATTCATAAGTAAACAATAATAATAATAAAATAATAATTGATTAAAATATAATTATTAATTTAAATGATAATATTAAACAAAATTAATATTTTTAACATTAATGATAATAATAATTAATTAAAATATATAATAATTGATTAATTAATAATAGTAATAATTATAATATTAATATTAATGATTGAAAAATAATTAAAGAAATAAATTAAAATATAATAGAATAGAATAGAATGTTATAATTATAATAACAATATCGATAGTAATAATAACATTAACATTTAAAAAAATGTTAAAATGAAATATAATTATTTGAGAGAATTATAGTTATATAATTATTTGAGAGAATTATAGTTATGATAATAGTAATAGTAATTATGTTAATAATAATTAGGACAGATGGTGTGAAATATATTAATTTTTTATTGAAAATCAAATATATGGATTTTTTTTAATAATTTTAAATATAAGAAATTAAATTTTTTTTAAACAATTTAAATTTAGAGAGTCCTATTTAAATTAAAACTCAATAAAAATATTGTATACTCAAAAACCAAATTATGATATGCAACAACATTTCCATTTATTAATCTATTATATATAAAAAAATGTAAAAATAGTAAGTTTCAATTTCGAATTCATTTATTTAAAATTCAAATTCCAACCATGGACATTATAGACTGCTAATTCAATAATTAAATGTACATTAGGTGATGGTAGAAGATGAGAAGTAATTATGGCAAATTGAGAGGTTTTGAAATGTTTATAAAGAGATTGAATTAAAAAAATTAAATTAATATTAATTATAAGTTATAATACATTAAATCAATTAGGTTGTAGAAATATTTAAAGTATTTGGATGGATTTGGTAGATATGTAGATAACACTGCAATGTTTGGAGGTGCATTGAGTGGCACAAAACATCATTCGTAGTTTTGATATTTAAAGTTTTAATAATTATTAATGCAAACATCTAAGAATAGGTAAACTAATTCTTGAAAAGTGAAAAAAAATTATTTGCAGTTATTGGTATAACTCTTATTCATAATCAGAGATAAGTTCTTGATATTCTTTCCAACACCAATTTTTTGTGGGAACATGCAAAGTAAAAAGTTATTCATAATTAATGTTGTCAAAATTAGGAAACTAAACATGTTGAAAATAGATATTCCAAGTTGTAAAAGCTTCTTCAAGAAGCTAAGTTAAAAATGACCTAATGCACAACTATATATGATAGTGCATTGAGACAAAAAAAATAATTACTTTCTTTATAATTAATAACTTGGAAGAACAAAAATTTCTTTAATTTTGAGTAATAAAAGATTGTTTCATGAAAGATTAACTTTGAAAAATGTGAACACTTTTCAGCATTTGAGGCCCTCCCCGCAAGTTTTCTTGCAGTACTACTGTACGCGTCTGGGGGAGCTGGTTAGTTGGTTGTCTCTAGTGGGTCAAAGCCACCAGTGTCTACTTGCGTCTTATACGCAATCTTTTAAAAGGTTTAAGACTGGTTTCTTTAAGGTAGTCATCCGGTCCGCTGGGGCTGGATATTTTTATTTTGAAAATGGCGAGCCCAAATTCCCGTTCTACTGGCCGAGAACATCCCTTGCCCAGGAGGACCTGTGTGTGCTGTCTTATTTGGACCAATTGCCCAAGAAACTCTCCTCCAAGAAAATTATTGGTGTGTTTAGTTCCTCTCATTCGCTCAATGACCTTTTCAGTATGTATGTTCGTCTGACTCCCCATAGATATGCGTCTGGTATGTTTGGACTAACACTTATTTCTTTTTGCAGATATCATGGCTATTGCTGGTCCCTCTGGTAAAGAAGTGTTTCTGGAACTGAGGAGGAAAAAGCTAGAGGAGGAGAAGAGGAAGCGGGGTGAGAGTGTTGGTCGTGGTCCTGCGGAGATGACTTCCCAGAAGGGCGACCTGATGCCTCCTACTGTGGAGAAGAAGAAAAGCAAGTGTAGGGATCGTACCGTAAGGCCGAGTACTCCCCGGTCATCCTCCCCCAAGAAGTCTCGAGGTACTTCCTCTACTGATAGTGCGACTGACTCTTTGTCTGCAATGTTTGATGCGCAACTCAAAATCAACCAAGGCATAGAGGTTTTCCTTATCGTCGAAGGAGGCTGAGATTGTTTCAGCCATGCGCCCTGAGATTGTGCTGTATGCACTGAATGAATTTCTTGCTAGGGCAATGGTGATGGGTCGCCATCTGAACACAGTGCTAAGCCAACTGCCAGAGACAAGCAAACTGGCTGCTGAGATAGAGAGTCTACAGAGGGAATTGGCTGAGGCCAATAACAGGAGGCAAGAGGTTTCGCTTCAGTTGGGAAGTGTGAAAAATGAGCGATCACAGCTGCTAGCAGAGCATAATGTCTTGAAAGCGCACTGCAGGGATTTTGAGAAAAATGATGAGGATTCCCAAGCGGCCCTGGAGCGTCAAGAGGAGGAGTTGGCGGCCGAGAAAAGGGATAACGTTGAGAAAGCTGGCCGGATTTACCAGTTGGAGGGGTACGTGATGTCCCAACATGAGGAGGGTTTCCACAAGGCCCTGCGCTAGGCTACTCACTATTTTAACTTTGATGTGGGAGATGGGCGTTTTAATATTGATGAGGATGTGTACGAAGGATCCGTCATGGCTGTGGAGGACATCCCTGTTGCTGGGCAACAGAAACCTACTGCTTCCCCCGAGGATTGACATGTTGTTTTGTATTTTCTAGTTTTAGAAACTATTTGTCGAGCTTTGGTTTACTACCTGTTGGACATGTATTAACACACATTGTATGTTTGGATGCCATGCTTTGAACTTTCTTCTTTAGATTTTTATGTTTGCATCTGCTGCTTGTGCCTCTTTGTATGTTGCTAGCCATTTGTATTTGCAGGTGAAGGTGAGATGTACTCGGCCACTTCTGGCCATGATGTGGCAGGCCACCTCTAGCCGGGATGTACTCGGCCGCTCCTGGCCGGGATGTACACGGCCACTTCTGGCCAGGATGGTGTTTTCCTTTAGGTCGTCTGCTCCTTAAGTTTTTGTATGGTTGTGTATGGGGGGATCATCTAGGGCGATGAAGCTTCCTTTCCCATTGGTATAGATATGGGGGGATCATCTAGTTCGATGAAGCTTCCTTTTCCATGAGAGAGTGCGAAATTTTAACTGTTTGTTGTGCTTGATCGGGATATATATGTGTGTTGACAATAGATAAAGTAATTATAGGATAATAATGAAATAATCATGCTTTATTTATGGCTATGATGCCTCGTTAAAATATTCTTGACCAAAAACCCTCCTTACGGAAAAAAGATCAAGATAGGAAAGAGTACATCATTTATTGCGCAATCGAAATTACAAAAGAGTCTGAAAAATAAATGTTTGACAAACTAACTGTAATAAAACTTGAGATGTGAGGCGTTCCAGGTGGCTGGGACAGGGGCACCAGATAGGTGCTCCAACCTGTATGCGCCGTTTCCCACAGCTTCGTTGACTTGGAATGGCCCTTCCCAATTGGGCGAGAACATCCCTTCATGCTTCTGGGTGGCACTTGCCATACGCCATACTAGATCTCACCGGTGAAAAGATCAGGATTTGACTTTGGTATTATAGCGGCGTTGGGCCCTTAGTTTGGATGCCTTTTCCCGAATGCGCACTTGATCTCGGAGCTCTTGAACTAGGTCTAGGCTTGTTAGCATACTTTCTTCATTAAGACGCGTGTTGAACAGATGACGTCGTAAAGAGGGCTCTCCAATCTCGACCGGGATCATTGCGTCTACTCCATAGGCTAAGCAGTAAGGTGTCTTCTGTGTTGCTGACTACGGGGTGCAGCGATATGCCCATAGGACCTCTAATAACTTGTCAGCCCACCTTCCTTTGGCATCTCCCAACCTCTTCTTAAGTTCTCGCAGTATGACCTTGTTTGCTGCTTCGGCTTGCCCATTTGTTTGTGGGTGCTCGACCGAGCTGGTAATATGTTGTATATGGAGTCCCTTATAGAACTCGGCTAGCCCCTTGTCGATGAACTGTCTACCATTATCTGTTATGACGATGCTTGGTATGCCAAACCTGCACACTATATTTTTCCAGACAAATTTCTGTACCTGTTGGGCCGTGATCAAGGCCAGTGGCTCTACCTCAATCCACTTAGTGAAGTAGTCTATAGCTACCGATAGGAACTTTACCTGACCTTTCCCTGGGCTGAAGGGCCCTAAAATATCCATGCCCCACTTGGCGAAAGGCCAAGGGGAGCTAATACCATGCAACTCCTCTGACTTGAGATGTATCATGTTACCGTGTTGTTGACACTGGGCGCACTTCCTTACGTACTTTGCGCAGTCTTATTTTACAGTCGGCCAATAGTAGCCTACTCGTAACACCCGAGCTGCCATGGTTTGAGATCCTGAATGTAAGCCACAAATCCCCGTGTGCAACTCCTCCATAATATATTGGGCTTGGCGGTTTGTGACGCATTTTAACAGAGGGTTGGAGAAGCCTCATTTGTACAATTCTCCACCAACCAAAGTGAATCGAGAAGCTTTTCTACGCATGATAGGATCATCAATTCCGTCTGTGTCACCATGTTGAATGAACTGTATAATATGAGCCATCCACTCTTCCTCCTCTGGTACAACTGTCTCAATAGCATTGCATTCTGCCAAGGTTATAGTAGGACGGTCAAGCGTGGCATGGATCACTGTATGATGTTGCCCCTTTACTTTGGTAGTCGCCAACTTCGAGAACAAGTCGGCTCTGGAATTCTAGGATCTATCAACATGCTTTACGCTGGTTGTTCTGAATCTGTTCAACATGTCCTGCATAACGTGATAATATCATAATAGGAGGGGGTCATTTACCTGGAAAGTGTCGTCCAAGTGTCCTACTATCAGCTGAGAATCAATTCGACATGTCACCGTATCTGCTCCCATGTCTGCTGCGAGGGTCAACCCTGCTATTAATGGCTCATATTTTGCTTGATTGTTAGAGGGTTTAAAACCAAAGCGCAAGGCTTGCTCGAGTAGCAAATCATTTGGTCCTTGCAAAAAATTCCAGCGCCCCCGCCTTTCGCGCTGGAGGAGCCATCCACTGACAGGATCCAACCTTCCTCGCGTACGTTAGGATCTCCTGTTAATTCGTTGACAAAATCTGTCAGGCATTGTCCCTTAATCGGTCCTCAGGCTTCACATCGAAGATGATACTCAGATAGTTCTACGAACCATCCAACCATTCGGCCGACGAGGTCGGGTCGCCTCAATACTTTGTGTATTGGGTAGTCAGATTTGACTATTACCTCGTTCCCTTGGAAGTATGGTCGCAATCGTCTGGTTGTTATCACAAGTGCTAGGATTACCTTTTCCACCGTCTGGTACCGCAATTTTGCATCGTGTAGGGCTTTGCTGATAAAGTAGGTCGCTGGTCGCCCACCTGATCTTGTATATTGGTCGCCCTAACAACATTGGTAGAGATGGCTAGATATACTAACAGGGGTTTTTCCTTGCTAGGCTTCTGTAGTACTGGGGGAGAAGACAAATACTCCTTCAACGCTTGAAAAGATTGCTCGCAAGCCTCATCCCATACGAATTTTTGCGCTTTTTTTATGAGCATGAGCATCGATTGGATTCTTTCTACTAATTTAGGCACAAAACGTGATAATGTAGTTAGCCTCCTTACCAATCTCTGTATCTCCTTGATGTTGGTTGGACTTCTCATGTTAACAACTGCTTGGCACTTGTCGGGGTTGGCCTCTATTCCCCTGTGGGTTAACATGAAACCTAGGAATTTTCTGCCTGCAACCCCGAAAACACACTTTTTTGGATTCAATCTCATGTCCTACTTTCGTATGGCCGCCAAGACCTCGTCCAAATCTTTGACGTGTTGTTCGAGTGAATCTGACATGACTACCATGTCGTCAACGTAGACTTCCATACACTTTTCCGATGAGATGATGAAACACCTTGTCCATCAGCCGCTGGTATATGGCTCCAGCATTTTTTAGGCCAAAAGACATGACTTCATAGTAGAAGTTAGCTTCTTCCGTGATGAACGCCATTTTTTCTTTATCAGGAGGATACATTGGGATCTGATTGTACCCAGAGTATGCATCCAAGAAACTAAGCACCTTGTGTCCAACTGCACCGTCTACCAATCTGTCGATGCTTGGGAGAGGGTACGTGTCTTTAGGGCACGCCTTGTTGAGGTTGGTGTAGTCTGTACACATTCGCCATTTGCCATTCGCCTTTTTTACCAACACTACGTTGGCTAGTCAGGTCGTGTAGGTGGCTTCCTTGATGAAGCCTGTCGAAATTAACTTTTGTACTTCCGCTTTGGCTGCCTCCCTTTTTTCTCCCCCCATCTTTCTTCTCTTCTGAGCGACGGGCCGAGCTTCCCGAAAAATAGACAATTTGTGACTGGCTACTCTTGGGTCAATGCCTGGCATGTCGGCCGCGCTCCAGGCGAACAAATAAACGTTCCGTTATAATACTTCCCGCATCTCGAAGGTCTTTACAAGTGTCCTGCTGACATGGGTGTACCGATGCTCATCGAAATGGAATTCTTCTGTGCTTTCGATTGGTTCTGAGTATTCTTGGATCTCCCCTTCTGGAATTTTCAGCTTTCTGAGAGTGTCCCAATATAGGATGTCCACCGAACTACCCGGGTCCACCAGGGTTTTTCTGACCGCGAAGTCCTCGATCTCTACTGATATCACCATTGGGTCGTCATGTTGGGGGTCGATCGCTTGGAAATCATCGTCTCGAAACGTGATGGGTGGCATGTGCTGCCTGGGACACACTGTTACGGCATTGACGCTCTGAATTGCTTGTACGTACTTCTTTCTTGCGGACGTAGTGGCTCCACCTCCTACGAAGCCTCCTAAAATGTAATTAATTATTCCTCTCAGCGGTCTTTCTCTCCTATCCCGCTCATAATCTTTTTTGGGTTCAGCCCCTTTTCGGGTGCCTTCTCCTTCCCTCTCTCGGTATCCTGATGTCCTTCGTGGTTGTTCGTAGCATTTTTCTCGTTCTCCCCTGGAAGAGAATCCCCCGCCTTCCCGTTTTACGAATCTTCTTAGGTGTCCCACCTGTATCAGTTCCTCGATTTTGTCTTTCAAGGTAAAACATTCTTCCGTTGTATGCCCATAATTTTGGTGATACCGGCAATGCTTGGTGGTATTGGCGTTCGGGGGAGTCGGAGCCCTTCGAGGGGCTGTTATTAGATCGGTGTTCAGTGCTTCCTCCAGAATTCTGGCTCTATTGGACACAAGGTGTGTGTACCTGCTGACTTCGGCTGCCTAGAGTCTTTGAACCTGTGGCCGGATCGGGGTGCTAACGTTCGCTCTCTATCATGGTGCCTCTTCTCCTATGCGTTTGGTCGAGTTGTATTGCGGAATTCTTTCAGTTCCTCCATCTGCATGAATTTGGTGGCCCTGGTCCGAAGCTCATCCAGATTGTTCACGGGCTTCTTGCATAGACTGTTAACGAAAGGGCCAGGCTTTAATGCTGTTATGAGGTGGTGCATGGTGACCTCAGGATTCAAATTAGAGATATTCAAGGATATCTTCCCAAATCGTTCCATAAATTCCTGCAGAGACTCTCCTTTTTCCTGTCGTATATTTACCAATGCCAGAGAAGTAAGATGGTGTGGCTTACTGGTGGCGAACTGTATGCCAAAACGGGTGGCCAACGTATCGAAACAATCGATAGAGTTGAGTGGTAATCGTGTGAACCAATTGAGTTCAGGCCCTTTTAGGGATGTTGGGAAAACACGACAGAGGATTGCATCATCCGAAGTATACAATCCTGCCTGGGTGGTGAAGATGTCCACGCGCTCCTCCGGATTAGTAGTGCCATCGTACTGGCTCATAGTTAACCCCTTCCAGCGTGCGGGAAGTTCCACTTCCATGATCCCGTCCATGAAGGAGTGGCGTCTGGCTTCTCTGGGCCTTGCTTCTGTTTGCTTGGTGGTGGTTTGTACTCGAGACTCGTCTCGCCCGGTACCGTCCCCTCCTTCTTCATTGCTATGGGATTCCTCCCTTTGTGGGGCATTCTGCTCAATTTGCACTCGCATCCGCTGATTCTCCTCCCTTAGGGCGTTTAACTCTTCTTCATTCTTGCGCCTTAATTCCTCCAACTGGCGGTTCATCTCTCGTTGCATCTTCGCTGCTACTGAATTTTGATCGACTGCTGCTCTTATCGACACCATCCTGCTTGAGAATTGTCTGGCCCCACGGTGGGCGCCAATTGTACCTGATCAATACTATTTGAGTGCAGAACCAGACGATCTCAAGAACCCTCTTCTCCTGTTCCGCCCTAGACTCCTTCTGGATCTCCCTGTCGTCTGCACTCTGGGGATGGGGGGTACCTGCAGGCACCCCGACGCTCAAGTCAGAAAGTGATTGATATGAGGTGTAAGTGGTTAGTGAGAAAAGCGTACCTTTACCTGTTCACTAGGCCTTAATTTATACTAATTTCTTAATGGACCTGTTATTAATATTTATGGGTCGTTTGTATTCGAGGATCGATTCTTTCCCTTTCTAACTGAGGTTGCACGTATCGGTTCTTTCCTTATTGGCTGAAATTGCCTTTTGTGTCTTTGATAAAGATCAGCTCTTTCCATTCTAAGGTTTGTCCGTCTGTACTTTTGTTAAAGATCCACTCCTTCCTTCTTGGGGTTTGGCCGTCTGTACTTCTCAAATATCAACTCCTTCCTTTTTGGGGTTTGGCCGTCTGTGCTTTTCAAATATCAACTCCTTCCCTTTTAGGGTTTGATTGCGCGTTGCCCCTCTGTGCCTCTGCGTCATAACCACATGTTCCACCTGCCACCCCTTGGGCCGGGATGTACTCGGCCAAGAGGGTCGAGAAGTACCCGGCCACTGCGCTTATTGGGCTGCCAGCGTTGCGCTGGATCCAAGCCCCTGTGGTTGGGCCAGAGTGTGAGGATGTTCATACTTGGGCCGGGATGATCCCGGCCATTTTCCCCTTGCTGTACCCGGCCATACACTAACACTTCCTTTTACGGAAAAAAAGACCATATATCCTTTACCATTTGTTAAAGTATCTGAACTTCCTAGTTCTTCGGATATGAGTCAAGAAATATAATTTTTTCTTTCAGCAACTATGGTGACTAGAGATACAATTTATGAAGATTTATGTATGGCCAACACAAGGGAGGATTCAGAAATTTAAAATTTCAAAGGAAACAAAACTAATGTATATTAATTTCTGGCAACATATGTATAAATAATGTATTGATGTTTTGCTGCATTTCAATTTGTTGAGTTAATCTGTAAATATACATATGCATTGTATTATTATTATTTTTCAAAATTTGAGGTAACCTTTTTGATTTCAATATCCCTAGTAGGTGGTTGTGGCTTTGGGCTTTCTTTTGCAAATAAAATTGGATTTCAAAATCGCGTGACCACAACTTCACATAACCATATTTCAAAATCTAATACACAGATAAAATTGGATTTCAAAATCCGATAAATATCTATAGTTTTAGATAATTAGATTTCGAAATCTAATAAACACGTAAATCCGGATGTACCAGCCACACATTTACCGGATTTAAATGATTTATTTACCTACTGGACACCGATACACCACACATTTTTGTCTTCCTTGGTAACGATGCAAATTTGTTTTCTCTAGATCCCTATGGTTTATAAATGCTTAATATATCCTATTAATGTGTTTAGGTTTTGATGATTGTGATGCAAAAACGTAATTAAATGAGGTGATAGAATTGGAGGGGTGGCAAAACAGGCTAAGTTCAATGGATTGGTCCGTCAACCCGTGTGTAGAAAGATGATCTGGGTTAGGATATTGAACTTGTCAACCTGTATCAATTCAGTTCGTTTGGCCCATCAGACAATTGGGTTGCATACAGGTTGACTGTGGGTTGGCCTGTGGGTATTTGTTACCTACGAGTATTTTAATACTCATTTATAAATGGATTACGTGCGGATATTATATATCCATATCTGCATATATCCTTTACCCGTAAAAAATTAAAATTAAAATTAATTTTATGTTTTATTAAGTTAAATAAATTAAAATGATGTGATGTTTAAGAAAAATTTAAAAAAATGTTTTAATGGATAAAATTAGATGACTATCATTTTACCGTAAAGGATAAATGTGATATAAATTTAAATGTAAATAATGGAAATTATGTTAAAATGAAATTGAAATTATTATCATTATCAACTTCATTATCATTATTATTATTATTATTATTATTATTATTATTATTATTATTATTATTATTATTATTATTATTATCATTATCATTATTATTATTAGCATTATTATTAGTATTATTATTAGTATTATTATTTTTATTACTTTTTCAGCGGTTCAAGAATCCATCACCTCTACAAGATGACACTATCCACACATTAAGATAGGAGTGGGCAGCATATCTATTAGAAAGATGGAGTTCATACCACAAGAATTAGAATATATTAGTTTTGAAACTTTTAGTTTGGTGTTATTTATATTAGTTTAGAATATATGTTGAAACTTAAGTGTTATTAGATCAGTGGCGGAACTTGACCAAAAATTCTAGGGGCGCCAAATTATATTTGTTATATATAAATTATTTTTTTAATTAAAAAAAATTAATTTCTTTTAATTAAAAAAAATCAATTTCTTTACATTATTTTTTTTATTCAAAATAAGCACTCATGACAATAGAATCTAAACAATATAACAATGGATAATTTTCTAGACACATTTGATATGGATCCCATTTTAGATAAGTCCTTCGTACCTCATCAATTTAATTTGGTGGTTATTGCCAAATTTGAAGACGCTTTCCCAGATCACGTTCTAAAGTATTTTCAAATTCATTATATGTAACTTTAGGAACCTTAGAGAGTTGTTTTTCGTTTACTTCAATATTTGGATTCTCATGAAGTTTCTCAATTTTAGATGATGTAGATGCATTTTTTTCATCTTCATCACAAGCCTTCCTCTTGAAAAAAGAATCAATTCTTTTACTCTTTATCATAATTTTTCTAATATAAAATTTTCACCTCTCACCTATTTACAAAAAGATAAAAT